>ENA-UOUL01000195-UOUL01000195.1-bioreactor-metagenome-genome-assembly--contig:-NODE-195-length-103628-cov-9.131877_pt1 | contig 103628 bp, 80 predicted proteins | sample MGYA00249838_ERZ747220 | MGnify/ENA primary metagenome ERZ747220 (study PRJEB28778, sample SAMN05720191) | bioreactor metagenome | isolation source: Anaerobic biogas reactor | place: USA:Washington... | reverse complement strand
GTATTTAGGTACTTCTAACTGGTTATTGAACACGTCAACGATTTTATGAATATCCTGTTCCCTCAGCCGGTTCTTGTTGCCGTCTTTCATGAATTCTTTGCTGGCATCAATCATGAAAATACCGGTACGGTTACCTGCATTCTCTTTATCGAGCACGATAATGCATGCCGGAATACCTGTACCATAGAACAGGTTGGTGGGCAATCCGATAATTCCCTTGATATAACCACGCTTAATGATGTTTTTGCGAATCTGACCCTCTGCTCCACCCCGGAACAAAACCCCGTGAGGAAGGATGATTGCACCTTTTCCGGTACTTTTAAGCGACTTTAACATGTGAAGAAGAAAAGCATAGTCACCATTCTTCTTTGGCGGGATTCCGTCTTCAAACCTGCTGTATTCATCATTGGCAGGGTCAAATCCGTTGCTCCATGCCTTGGTGCTGAACGGGGGATTGGCAACACAGAAATCAAAGGTTTTTAGTCTCCCATCAGGGTTCTTGAAATGTGGTTTTGAAAGGGTGTTATCCTGCCAGATTACGGCTGAAGGGTTATCGTGGAGAATCATGTTCATCTTTGCCAAAGCGGCTGTTGCATTATCCATCTCCTGTCCATAGATGGTTACGCCACGCTCGCTTTCATCTGCCGCCTTCAGAAGCAAAGACCCACTACCGCAGGTCATATCGTAAATTGTCTGGTCTTGGCTTCTTGCTTTGCTTATGCCTATGACCTTTGCCATCACCCTTGAAACCTCTGCCGGAGTATAGAACTGTCCCTTGCTTTTACCGGATTCAGTGGCAAAATTGCGCATAAGGTATTCATAGGCATCGCCCAGAAGGTCATCGCCATCTGCCCTGTTTTTGCTGAAATTCAGGCTGGGATGCTCAAATATGCCGATAAGGTTTGACAACCGGTCTTGTTTTTCTTTTCCTTTTCCAAGTTTATCGTCATCGTCAAAGTCAGCAACATCAATCACTCCTTTCAACTCATTTACTTCGGCAAGATTTGCAATGATTGTGTTAATACCTTCACCGATATCCTTGCTGCCCTTCAGAGCGACCATATCCCTGAAACTACCCCCCTTGGGTATCTCAATCAGAGCATCTTCTTTCCCTTCATACCTATCGGAAACATATTTCATGAACAGTAAAACCAACACGTAATCTTTATACTGGGAAGCATCCATGCCACCACGCAGTTCATCGCAACTCTTCCACAGGGATGAATAGAGTTCACTTTTTTTAATTGCCATATGTAATTGATTATGTTTTAATTATTTGCCAAGCACGTAAACATGTAATGATTTGATTCAATACCATTAACTAAATGATTCACACGGGCATTGTCCCATATTTCGCCATTTTTTAATATAGTACTCACAAATTTAATAGTAATATTTTACTTTTCTTAGGTAATTTGTTATTATATTTACAGTAAAATCTTACTTCAATGTCAGTTGAATTAAAACAAAACTTATCCGCCATTCTCAGAGCACTTGAAGAGAGGGGGATGAAGACAACCAACATTGCAAAATCAATGGGATATACGACAACATCCCAATTGCATAGTATAATAGATGGAGATAGTCTTGTTTCAACCAAAGCAATCATCAGCATGATTGAAAACTTAAACGTCAATCCCAACTACCTGTTTCTTGGCAAGGGTGCAATGTTTTTAACTGATGAAGATGAAATAGAAGAACTCCGGAAGAAGGTTCATGAATTGGAGCATAACCACAGCGAAGCGGTAAAGACAGTTTATTCTTTATATGGCATCATTCAAAAACTTGAAAAAAGGAATGCTGATTTAATTGACCTGACCAGTGCCGCCATAAAATATCACAAAGGACAACAGGAAGATAAAACTGTTAATGAAATAAGTAATCAGGTAGTTGACATATCCAAGGACATTTTCAACAAGAAATTACAGGACACATTCAAAAGTATTACACCAGCAGTAATTGAACCTATAACAATAGGTGATGTGGAAAAGTTCTTAGAAGAGGAAGCGGCAAAAGAAGAAGAAAAGGCAAAAGAAGAGAAAATACCAAGTTCATTGAAAGAATCAAAAAAGTAAATTGTTACTTAAAATGGGATTACACAGGCTTAAAAAGTAAATAATTACTTTGAATATTTGTCCCATTCGTCCCAATATTTGTCCCACAACAAAAAAACCCCATTGAAAATCAAGGGGTTTTAGTGGGATTGAGGTCGGTGGCGGATTCGAACCGCCGTACCCGGTTTTGCAGACCGATGCCTAGCCACTCGGCCAACCGACCATTTTTCCAGCCAAAGTCTGTCCGCCAGCTGGCGGACTACCGACCAATGCGGATGCAAAAATAATAAATTATTCAGACTTTTCAATAAAAGCAGAAGGTACTGCTCAATCAGGAAGAAGAGATTTCATCTGCTTGCTGATGAACCTGGTAGCATAACCAGGACTGATCCTGTATAACAGGTTGAGGAACTTTGCGTCCTTACCCACCAGTATTCTGACCTTATTCTTCTCCATACCATCAATTATATCCTTCGCAGCATCAGCAGCCGGCATTGGATTGAACTTTGAACTGTCAACATCCCTGTTCCCTGATCCTGGAGCCTCAACACCTGAGTTTTTGGTAATCTCCGTTGCAATGGCCCCGGGAAAAACAATGGACACCCTGATCCCCGTGCCTAACAGTCCTGCATAAAGACCCTCGGTAAGCATTTTTACTGCAGCCTTGGATGCCCCGTAAACACACTGCCCCGGGACAGGCAGGAAGCCGCCCATGCTGGAGACGTTGACAATATGCGCTTCGGGTTGAGCCCTGAAAGGCGCCAGAAAAGCCTTGACCATGTAAAGGGTCCCGAAAAAGTTGACATCCATAACCCTCTCCGCAACCTCAAAGTTGAGGTCCTTTAAGCGGACAAAAGGCTGTATGATACCGGCATTGTTAATCAGTCCGTCCGCTGACCCGTGAATTGCTGTAACCTCTTCCGGCAGCCGGGCAACAGCCTTTTCATCGGTGATATTCATAACATGTACCGATAATCTCTCAGCCCTGCTTCCGGCCAGATTCCTGGTCTCACCAAGCGCAGTCTCATTGAGATCAACTGCCGCCACCCTGGCACCCCGGTCAAGAAGGTTCAATACCAGCTCACGGCCAATGCCATTTCCTCCTCCGGTGACCACTATTGTTTTGTCCTTTACTTTCATACCATGCACCTGTTTATTGTTTATCAAAAATTAAACAACTCCCGGCACTGATTGTTCATCTACAGGTCACGACAATACCTTGATCCGCCGCTGTCAGGGTGGTCTGCTGACAGGGCTACTTCTTGCCCGGCAACGGCGCAACACCGGCCATCTCGCCTATCACATTCACAAGATCACTCCCTTCAGGCACAACAACCTTGGTATTGTTCTGCAATGATGTCTCAAGAGCCTGCAGTTTCCTGAGTATCTGTGCATTACCAATAAAGTACTTCTCCGCGGCCTCATTCACCAGCCTGATAGCCTCTGCTTCGCCCTCGGCCTGAAGGATTTTTGCCTGCTTGGCGCCCTCAGCTTCCTTGATCTTGGCCCTCTTAACACCGTCGGCAACAGTCTCGGTGGCAGAGGCCATGTCAATAGCAGCAATCTTTTCATTCTCGGCCTTGACTACCTTGTTCATTGTCTCCTGAACGTCCTTGGGAGGATCAATCTGCTTCAGCTCCGTGCGCACGATCTCAATACCCCACCCCTGTGTCTCGGTGTGCAGCGTGCTGTACAACTCTGCATTTATCTTGCCACGCTCACTGTTGGCCGACTTCAATGTCAGGGTGCCGATGATGTTACGAAGCGTGGTGCGTGCCAGGTTCACAATCTGCCATCTGAAATTGTTAACATTGTAGATTGAGCCCTTGACACTCTCCTCATCAGCCTTCACCCTGAAATAAACCTGTGCATCAACGCTGGCATTCAGGTTGTCATTCGTGATGATTTCCTGCGGTTCGGCATCAACCATCTGTTCAGTCACATTGACCCGGTAAATCTTGTCTATCACGGGTATGATCCAGTGGAAACCCGGATTGGCAAAATGATGATATTTCCCGAGACGCTCTATGAGTGCACGGTGTGTAGGCCTGACGATCTTTATACCCCAAAAGAAAATCAGGATAACAGCTAAAGCAATAATCCAGTAAGTCATGTTTTAAGCCCTTTCATTAGATAGATTCCTACGAAGTTATGCAAAAAAGAAAAATGAATGATGTTTTACAGGAATATTAATTGCAGTACAACATCAACAATTCTTGTTGCTCTACGAGCAACAGGCTGGTGTTGATTCTTCTCTACAGTTCTTTACGCCCTACGGGCATCAGTTGCCAATGCAAATTCCTATTTCCTTGAAAGAATCTCCAGGCACATGCGTGAATTATGATACGGGCATTTCCAGAAGCCGGCCTTGTCATCATCACGATTGACAGTGCCGTCATCACGAATGCTCCAGAACCACTCGCCGTTCTCCCTGTCTGTCAGGCGGGTGCTGATATAATCAAGCACATTTGCCGCCAGCTCCAGCCAGCTGTTGTCACCGCTGAGCTGCCATGCATTGAGGAAGCCCACCACTGCTTCCGACTGCACCCACCAGTGCCTGTCGCGGTCAAAATGACCCGTCAAATCGTCCTTCTCGTAAAAGAGACTGCCATCCTCCGCCAGTCCTTCATGGGCTGCCGATGCTATCTTCAGCGCCACTCCTGCAACAACGTCAACGGCGCCAAGAGCGTCTGCAGCCTCGCAAAGCAGCCATGAGGCCTCAATGTCATGACCGTAAGAGACAATGGCAGAGCGACGGTTCCACTCCTCGTCAAAAAAGAGATTTAGGTGTGAGGTCACCGGGTCAACAATCCTCTCGGTAAATATCTGCATCAACCCGTCAAGCTGCCGGCGCAGCCCTGTGTCAGGCCACACCCTGTAAAGAGCTGTATATGCCTCAAGAACATGAAGATGGGTGTTCATTGTCTTTTTCTCGTTGGCATCTTTATCACTGAGCCGAAGATCAGCCTTCTCACCCCACTCGCGTGTAAAAGCCTCGTAATAACCTCCATGCCGTTTGTCATAGCTGTGCTTCTCTATCAGCCTGTACAGTTCAATCGCCCTGTCGAGCGACTCCCTTTCGCCAGTAGCCTGATGAAACCAGCTGAGGGCATAGATAAAAAATGCCTGGGAGTAGATCTGTTTCTTCGTCTCCAGCGGCTCGCCATCGGCGGAAAGGCTCCAGTAGGTACCTCCATATTTATCATCGAAAAAATGGCGGAAGACATAATCCCGTGCACGTGTGGCCATCTCCAGGTATGCCTGATCCCCGAGCCTGGCATATGCCGCCGAGAAGCTCCAGAGGATGCGGGCATTGAGTATCCCGCCTTTGGGAGCATCGGTAATGGTCTTTTCACGTCCGTCTATCCTGCCATAAAAGCCGCCTCTCTGAAAGTCAGGCATCCTGTTGATCCACCATGGCAGAATATTCTCAGCCAGCTCCGTCCCGGCCCTTTCCTTCATCCACTTCAGAATCATGGCATTGTCAGTTGTCATTGCCCCGCCAGGTATTGCCTGTTCCTGTCAATAATTGCATTCAACGTTTTTACTGATTCCGCAGAGCGAAGCCTGTCGGCCGGGGTATTCATGCAGTAATCTGCCAGCCGGTCTACAGAGGAAACAGCAACGTGCATCCGTGTGTCAGACGAGGCATAATAGATAAAGACTGTTCCGTCTTCATCAGCTATCCATCCGTTTGAGAAGAGCACGTTGGAAACGTCGCCAATTCGTTCCTCATCCACCGGGGCCATGAGATAGCCTCCCGGTTCGGCTATCATCTCCGAGGGATCATCCAGTGCCGTCATATAGAGATACAGTACATAACGCAGTCCGGCAGCGCATCCTCTGACACCGTGAGCCAGGTGCAGCCATCCTGCAGGAGTCTTGATGGGATGTGGTCCCTCGCCATTCTTCAGTTCCTTGATAGTATGGTAATATCTGTGATTGATAATCTTCTCGGTGCCCGGTTCAATAACAGCATGTGCTATATCCTTCACCAGTGCCCAGCCTATCCCTCCGCCGCTGCCGGCATCAATGAAGCCGTCCTGTGGGCGGGTATAGAGAGCATACATGCCGTTGACAAACTCCGGATGGAGGACCACATTGCGTTGCTGGCTGGCGGAGACGAGATCAGGAAGCCGCTCCCATGTCACCAGGTCATGCGTGCGGGCGATGCCGGCAGCGGCCACAGCGGATGAGAGATCTCCCGGGGCAGCGTCAGGGTCTTTCCTCTCGGTGCAAAACACCCCGTATATCCATCCGTCCTCATGCCTGGTCAACCTCATATCGTAAACGTTGATGTCAGGATCATCTGTCTCAGGCATGGTCACGGGGTAATCGCGGAAACGGAAGTTATCCACTCCATTGGGACTCTCGGCAATGGCGAAGAACGACTTCCTGTCGTAACCCTCAACCCTAACTGCAAGCAGATATTTGCCGTCAAGCTTCATGGCGCCGGCATTGAATGCAGCATTGATACCAAACCGTTCCATCAGGTTCGGGTTGGTGTCCGGGTTAAGGTCATACCTCCATGACAGCGGTGTGTGTGCTGCCGTAAGGACAGGATATTCATATCTCTCAAAGATGCCGTTCCCTGTTGTGACCTTGCGGTTAGTCCGGGTGATCAGTTCTTCATGATCTGCGGTGAGCTTCCCCAAACGTATTTTGAAATTGTCCATTCTGTTTTAAAGGTTATTCCCTGTTATAAATATCAAGAGCCGTTATATCCTTCTGAAAAAGGGTCTCCGGCAGGTTACGGAAACTTATAAAATCCGCCGCACTGACATGGTCAGGATGAGGTGCGTAGAAGTGTCCCGGCCGGTTATGAGCGTTGCGCCAGACAAGGGCATAGGATATACGGTGATCTTTGATGGCCGGCCAGAGAGCTGTGGTCCACCATGCAGAGTCAGGGATACCTTCATATCCTGCCTCGGTCAGCGCTGCCAGCTTGCCTTGACCGGAAGCAGCCTCAGTAACAATTTCGAGAACCCTGCTGACATTTTCAGTGAATGAGCTGTTGCCGGCATCAGGCATCTGGTAATAATCAAAGCCCATGAGATCAACATAGTCGTTACCCGGATAACGCTCAAGGTATTGTTCCGTGTTTTCAATATCGCCTCCGCTTGAGTAGGCGAAGAGCAGGTTGTGAATGTTCTTTTCGTTGCAGAGGTAATCGAATGTGAATCTCCACAGTGCAATAAACTCATCGGTATTACAGAGCTTCTGCCCCCACCAGAACCAGCTGCCGGTATGTTCATGCCAGGGACGGAAGATGACCGGTATGGCCACACCCTGGTCATCCCTTAGTGAGCCGAGGAACTCTGCCAGGTTGTCCAGCCATGCCCTGAACTCATCATGTTTTTCCCCTCCCGGCAAGACCGAGGCCACAACCTTATCAGAGGATATATCCCATGAGTTACCACCGGTAAGCGGATTGTCAACGTGCCAGCTTAAGGTTATCACACCCCCTCGTTCCCATATCTGCCGCACAAATGTTTTCATATGGTCAAATGGCACAGAATCAAGGTTCACCGGTGAGCGGTGCTCAATATCGCCCAGGTCCATGCCATAAACAGCAGGGTAATCGCCGGAAACTCTCCTGACATCTGACTCGCCATCGGGGTATACCCATCCTATTCCGTAGGAGAGGTCATCCTGGTGGCCGAACATTATTCCCTCCCCGGCAGCGTGTTTAAGTCCGGCAAGCATGCTGACAGTCTCCTGCGTGGCCGACTGATCAGCAGTGTCTTTCTTCCTGCTCTCCCCTGTGTTACAGGCTGTCACAAGCATCAGTACAATAGCCACAATCACTGTTTTGTGCATGATACGGTCATTTATTGATCACCTCCCTGAGGCGGTGGTTGTGTGCTGAGATCAGTTCAATAGTTGAATCGGTATCAAAGACTGAATTAAGTCCCTGTTCTTCCTGCGGCGGATCACCCAGGTAGTCATCGCCCGGCAGCCAGTGTATCCGTCCTTCGGCAGCCCTGCCCTCGCCAGAGTATGCCCAGATGTTGCATCCGGCCAGTGGGCCGCGCCTGCCGGCATGATCCAGCACCTGGCTGAAGGCATTTTGATAGAAAGCATCGCGCGAGCCAGTTGTTTCCAGTGGCGAGAACCCGTGTTGATCGCGTGGCAGCCCGAACTCCTCCAGCACTATCGGCTTGTTGAGCCGCTCAGCCACCTCAAGGTGGTCATTTATATACTGATTGGTCTTGACAAGAGACGAATCGAGGGTCCCCGCGATATCAGCAATATCGAGCCAGCCCCAGTTCTTTGGCCATATATGCATCACCAGGTAATCAATGTTCGGGTCTGCGTGGATACGCTCAAAAACATCCATCTGCTGTTCGCACCCATGCCGTCCTTCTGTTCCTGTGGTGACCAGGTGGTTCACGTCGAGCTCCTGAAGAAGACCGGCAATACGGGCTATCATGGCCTCAAAGGCCGGTATGTTCTCGTCAGAGAATGCACGGGGTTCATTGGCTATCTCCCAGGTCATGATTGCAGGGTCATCGGTATATTTTATACCGGTATAGCTGTTTGTCCGCCCGAGAATGAACCTGATGAACTCCTCAAACTGGCTTATACATGGCTCGCAGGTGTTGAACTGCCCTGAGAAAGCCATGAACTGTGGCCATGTGTGTGGGGGCACATTGGGGTTGGGTATGGGGCCATAGCCATTCCAGCTGAGGTATTGAGAGAATCCCCCGCTCCAGTCCCAGGCATTGTTGAGAAAAAGGATGGCATGCATCCCCCTCCTTCCCATCTCGGCCATCAGGAAATCAAGCCCGTCAAGCATCTCCCGGCTATACTCTCCGGGAGCAACCTGCAGCGCAGGGGTAACACGATAAGGTTCATTGTCAGGCCCTTCAGGACCGACCATCACCCTCAGGTTAGTGATACCGATACTTTTCATATGGTCAAGCTCCCTGAGCAGTCGCTCCCTGTCGCCATACCTGCCTTCAGTGCCGAGTATGGCTCCGTACCAGTAATTGGCGCCTATGAAGTAATAGGGTTCACCGGCCAGGCTGAAAATTCCATCCTCAACGGTTACATAATCATATTTCTGACTGCCTCCGCAGCCAGTAAGGGCCAGTATCAGCAGCAGGCCCTGAATAAGCTTTACCTTCATGCGGTTCCGTATGATCTTGATCAAAATTAAGCAATCACCCCCGCTGAGAAGTAATACCATTCTTTTAAATAATGATACTTTAATGCTATGATAGACCGGGCATTGCATAATCTGCTCCCTGAACCAATACATTTTTAGCTAACTCCCGCAACAGATTCCGCTCCATTAAAATATGCAACGTGTCATATCTTTGAAATAGTTGATGTTACCAGACATTAAGTATCAGACAACGGATCGTATAATTTTAGCAGCAATTTTATATCTTTGATTGTTTGTAACAATTAGAACCTATCCATGCACGACAGTATCCTCAGGGAGATCACACCCCTAACCCAATCTGACTGTTTCACATATTTTTACAGGGCGAAGTCGGAGTTCGACTTTCCTCTTCACTACCATGATGAGATTGAGCTCAATTTCATCCGTAATGCGAAGGGTGCGAAGCGCATCATTGGTGATCATGTGGAGGAGATAGGAGACCTGGAGCTGGCGCTCGTGGGACCAGGGCTGCCTCACGGATGGTTTGGCACAGGCTTCGCTCCCAACCAGGTAGAGGAGATTACCATCCAGTTCCACAAGGACTTTTTTGATGAGAAGTTCCTGCAGAAGAACCAGCTTAACTTCATCCGTAACATGCTCCGTATGTCACTCAGGGGTATACTCTTTACTCCGGAGACGACAGCCCGTCTCGAGCCGCGCATAGTCAGCCTGGGCAAGAAGCAGGGATTTGACTCGGTGCTGGAGCTGATGAGTATTCTTCATGATCTCTCCATCTCACGTGACTACCGTGTGCTTTCCGATTCAGGGTTCAGTGATGATGAGATCTTTACCTACAACAGCAGGCGGATAGAGAAAGTGATGGAGTTCATTCACGGTTCCTTTGACAGGCAGATCACCCTTGGCGAGGCAGCCCGCATTGCCAGCATGACAGAGTCAGCCTTCAGCCGTTTCTTCAAGCTCAGGACTGGTATGACCTTCATAGACTGTGTTACAGAGGTGAGGCTTGGGCATGCCTCCAGAATGCTTATCTCAACAACCAAGACAATAGCTGAGATAGCCTATTCATGTGGCTTCAACAACATCTCCAACTTCAACCGTGTCTTCAGGAGGAAGAAGGGCTGCACTCCGCGTGAGCTAAGGGAGAGTTATGACCAGGGTACCAGGGTGTTTATCTGACCTCCGGCAAGAGGCAGTTACCTTCTGCCGATGCTGACATTCATACATGACCTGATCCCCGGGCCTCTCCGCAGTACTTAACAGTCATTCACCTGACGCGGATGACACATGTTGCATCCTGCATGCCGTCAGCCGAGGCCGTAAGCTTGATCTCTCCTTTTTCCTTGCCGGCCTTCACCACCACAAGGCATTTGCTATTGTAAGCCTTACGGTAATCAGCCTTGAAGGGTTCCATGCTGGTCTGGCTTCCGTTGTCAACACCGGCGATGATCCCCGGTCCTTCAACTGAAAAATTGACCATATTATCGGCATGCGGTACCGGGTTGTTGTTCTCATCAACCACCGTGACGGTAATGAATGATAGATCGGTGCCGTCAGCCCTTATGTCGCTTCTGTCAGGTGCCAGCATCAGAGCCGCCGGTTCACCGGCAGTGTGTATCTCACGTCTCATTATCTCCGTGCCGTTCCTGTAACCCACTGCCAGCAGTGCGCCCTCTTCAAAAGGCACTCTCCAGACAAGGTTAAAGTCGTTCTCACCCCTACTCTGCCGCCCCAGTGTATTGCCGTTAAGGAAGAGCTCTGCCTCGTCACAGTTGGTGAATGCCCATACATCCACTGTCTGTCCGGGATTCCAGTTCCAGTGGGGAAAGAGGTGCAGTACATCCTTATCGGTCCATTCACTCTGATAGAAATAGTAAACATCTTTGGGGAACCCGGCAAGGTCTATTATGCCGAAGTATGAGCTGCGTGCCGGCCACCAGTATGGGGTGGGTTCTCCCAGATAGTCGAAACCGGTCCATATATACATGCCCGTCAGGTAAGCGTTGTTCTTTATCAGCCTCCAGCTGTCGCGATGGGTTGTGCCCCAGGGGGCAGAGCAGTTATCATAGGCCGAGCAGGTAAGGTCGGCATTGCCATCCCTGAAGGGTTGATCCCACCGCGCCGGCCATCGGCGAACAATATCAGAAGGCATATCATAGCTGCCCCTGGTGGCAAGAGCCGATGTGGTTTCCGTTCCGATAAACTTACCTTCGGGGAATGTCTGCGGGAAGCGGGTCCAGAGCGTATCACGGTAATTGAATCCTATAAGGTCAAGGGCGCCTGAGGCGATGACGGGATTATGTGGTGCAGGATCATTGCATGCTGCTGTCACGGGCCTGGTATCATCCATTGAGCGGACGAAATCCGCCAGTTCGGTGGCAATGGCCTCACCGCTGCCATCCCTCTCCCACTGTTCCATCACCTCGTTGCCTATGCTCCAGATGAAGACCGACGGGTGGTTGCGGTCACGCAGTACCATGGCCTCCAGGTCTTTCAGATGCCACTCATCAAAGTCGAGGCTGTAATCATAATCAGTTTTCTTAACCTTCCAGATATCAAAAGCCTCATCCATGACTATAAAACCCATCCTGTCACACAGGTCAAGCAGTTCCGGTGCCGGAGGGTTATGTGATGTGCGTATGCCGTTACAGCCCATCTCCCTGAGTATCTCAAGCTGTCTCTCTATGGCCCGTGTATTGACGGCTGCCCCCAGGCAACCCAGGTCGTGATGATTGCATACACCCTTAATAATGACGGGTTCGCCGTTAAGGACAAATCCCTTATCAGCATCAAATTCAAACGATCTTATGCCCGTCACCGTCTCATACCTGTCAGCCACCAACTGCCCCGATCTTATGGTAGTAACAACCCTGTAGAGAGAAGGGTTCTCCAGTGACCAGAGGCTGGGATTGTCAACTGTCAGCTCCTGGGTTACGGTGGCGCCCTCGATGATGATTTCCACCTGACCGGTTTCGGCTCTTGCCACCTTCCTGTTGTCAGCATCATAGACCACCGTCTCAAGCCGTACATCAGCCCTTGATCCGGAGCTGTTCCTTATCTGTGTGGTCACCATCAGCAGAGCCTCCTCCGTGTTGACGACAGGCGTTGTCACGTAAGTGCCCCAGTGATCAACCGCAATCTTACCGGTGGTAGTAAGCCATACGTTCCTATAGATACCCGACCCTGTGTACCAGCGTGAGTTGGGCTGCGCTGAGTTATCAACCTTAACGGCAATGACATTGTCTTCTTCCCCGTATTTGAGGAAGGGGGTCAGATCATACCTGAAGGAGCTGTACCCATAAGGCCTTTTGCCAAGATGGTTGCCATTGATCCACACCTCGCTGTTTCGATAGACACCATCGAAAGAGATATAGGTCATCTTCTCTTTATCTGCCTTGCTGACCCTGAAGGTTTTGCGGTACCATCCTATACCTCCCGGCAGTGCTCCGCCACCGGGTGATGCAGGATGACTCTCACTGAATTCACCCTCAATGCTCCAGTCATGCGGCAGATTCATGACCCGCCATCCGCTGTCATCAAAAGAGGGCTGCCAGGCATCATCGTCTGCAGCCAGGGCAAACTTCCATCCCTCGTTAAAACTTACGTGGGTACGTGGTTCAGGCCGGCTGCAGCCTGACAGAATAACTGACAGTGCAATAACTGCCATCAAGCTTGAAATTGTTGTTCTTCCCTCCATAACTGTTTGTTTATGTTATTCCAATCCCAGTCTCTTTCTTATCCAGTCCATCTTGGCATTATAGAAATTGTCAGGCAGCCCGTGGCCAGCAGAAGGATAAACGATATACTTCTTCTCTGCAGTCACAAGGTTATAGGCGGCAAAGTTGATATGCGGCGGACAGACCTCATCCATCAGGCCCACTCCCATTATCAAAGGCGCCTTTATCATATGAGCAAGATTCTTTATATCAAAGTAGCTGAGCGTATAGTAAGCCTGATCCCATGTAAGCGCCTTCTTATGTTCAACAAGTTCAACAAACTCATTACCAGGCCAGTTTGCAACCCGGAAATAATCCCTGAAATCTGAGAGGAAGGGCACCTGTGGTGCGCAAACTGCAATCCTGTCATTTGCCAGGGCTGCAGTGGCGAAGGTGAGGGCACCTCCCTGGCTTGCTCCCTCCACTGCTATTCGTGAGGCATCCACCTCCGGCCTCGAGCAGAGGAAGTCAACAGCCCTGACACAGTCCATGTAAGCCCCGCGATAGATATACTTCTCCTTGTCTTCAAGGTTAGTAAGTATATATCCGGGAAAACCCGGATTAACGTCATCAGTGCTGTTGCCGTGACCCCTGATATTGAGACCGAAACCGATGACGTCATCACCATAGTTGACATATGAAGGCACCATTACCGAGCTGTACCCCTGAACCTGCATTATGGCAGGATAGCGGCCGGGCTTCACGGGCACCCTGTACCATCCCCTGATGAGGGCATTGCCCAGTGATCTCATCTCAACCAGGTAAACATTCTGCTTCTCCGTGCAGAGAGAATCTATACGTATCAATTTATACTGCGGATCAACGCCGGCAAGCTCATCCTTTGCCCTCTGCCAGAATTCCGCGAAATCGGGTTGGGGATCAGCAGGGGATACGATCTTTTCAGGCTCATAGCCGAAATTGAAGTTATGCTTCTTGTTGCCCATCTTGCTCTCCAGGGAGAGAGTGGCTTTGTAAAAACCCGGTTCGAGATCCTTAACCCTGAAAGAGAAGTGTCCCGTACTCATCTTCTTTACCGCCACCTCCCGGTAGTCCTTGTGAAACTCTTCGCCGAAGTCCGTTTTTATAGTCAGGATCAGGGCGCCCCTGTACTTCTTCCGGAATTCACTCTTCAATGTTACCGGAATCTCAATATCAGGCGACCCCTTAATGATCATATCTTCCTGTTTGAACGCAGTGCCCAGTTTCAGCAGATCAGGATTGCCCCTGGTTGTCAGTTCGGCCGGGCCGCCATAAAGGCCTCCGTCACCACCGGCATCATATACTCTGACAGCAATGGTGTTCTTCTTTCCCCACTGGACATATTCAGGAGGCACCAGGTAGGAGCGTGGCCTATCATATGCCCCCGAATAATCAGGAGGCATCTTTCCCGTGGCACCCACCAGGTGGCCATTAAAGAAGGTTTCATCAGCATCGTCAATCTTTCCCAGGTTGAGCATCAGACCACCATACTTATAAGCGTTCTTTTTCATTTTGGGAGGCACAACCACCTTTACCCGGTACCATGCAAAGCCATCATATCCCTGGAAACCCTGTTTCTCCCAGGTTGTCAAAGGGGAAATGTCATTCCACCAGTATTCGTTCAGCGCCGAATCGATATAATGAGGTTTATCGCCTTTCAGAAACTTCCATTCGGCTGGCACGATGCTCTGAGACAGAGCAGGACCTGCAAGAAGCACCACTGCCGCAAGTGCCAGAATTGCTCTCTTCATGATTTCGCCATTTAAATTATTACAATTACAATCTTAGTTATACTAAACTAATTTTCAAACTGTAGCCTTATCTCTTCTCCGGTGTAGTTAACTGATCTGTCAGGAGTCCTTTCAAAATCAAGCTTTACTGGCTGCCCTTCAGACACCACCACCACATTAATGGTACGCTCCTGAGGCATTCCCTGGTAATTTCCTTCCCTGGCTCCAATGATCAGCGTATGGTCATTGTCACTCCATGTAAAACTGATAAGACTGTAAGCCCCATCCTCATAGTTATAGTTATCACCTTCATCTTCATAGAGCGTAAAGCTTCCGTCGGCCCCGGTATAAACCCATAGTGTGAGGGGATCTGCCGTCTTCTCAGAAGTATGCCGTATCTCCGGGCCAAACGGTATGACTGACCCCTCGCGTATGAATACCGGCATGTAACCATAGGGAGCCTCAGCATTAACCTCATCGCCTCCGGCGAAATGATCTCCGGTGCGCATATCATACCAGCCATAGGCAGCGGGAAGATAAACATTCCTTGACCTTACCCTGTATTCAGTAACGGGACAGACCATCAGTGACGGCCCGAACATATACTGGTCGGCTATATCGAAAACAGCCCTGTCACCGCTGAAGTCCATTGTCAGACCCCTCATGATGGTGTAATCTCTCAGCCAGGCGTGACCGGCAAGGGAGTAAATATAGGGCATGAGCCTGTATCTCAGCCGATTGTATTCAACCATGGTCCTGTACGCCGGGTGGCCGGCAGGGGCAGTATTAAAGATCTCCCTGTAGGGATATTCGCCATGCGATCTGAAGAGGGGCACGAATGCTCCATACTGATGCCATCGTGTCATCAGCTCTCGCCACTCTTCGAGGTCTTCCGGGGAGGGGTTATGGTACCGGCTTTCAACCGAGAACCCACCTATATCCATTGTCCACCAGGGTATACCTGACATGGAGAAATTAAGACCACAGGGTATCTGTGCTGCCATATCATGCCATCTGGCAGCGATATCCCCGCTCCAGTTGGCTGCCGAGTAACGCTGCAGACCGGCGAAGGCTGAGCGTGTGAGTATGAATACCCTGTTACCGGGGTCGGTGGCGCGCTGGCCTTCGAACACGCCCTGGGCCTGCACCAGTGCGTAGGCATTGAAGTACCGGTCTGCCGATCCGAGGGCAGTAGGGTGCATCATAGCCTTGCGCTCAGCCATCGGCAGGTTGGAGGTGATATCCGGCTCGGTGGCATCAAGCCACCAGGCATCAATGCCCCTGCTGTAGAGAGCGCCATTTATCTGATCCCAGAAGGCCTTACGGGCATCGGCATTAAATGCATCATAAAAGGTGGAGAGATAACCTATCCAGTCCTTGCGCTCTTTCTCAACATTGCGCATATACAGATAACCCTTGTTCTTCATGGCCTCGTAATTCTCAGTGCCCACATAATACTTTGGCCATACAGAGATCATAATCCTCGCATTGAGGTCATCATGAAGTGTCCTGATCATGCCGTCAGGGTCCGGAAAGCGGGTAGAGTCAAACCGGTGATCACCCCATTTGTCTATTGGCCAGTATTGCCAGTCAAGAACAATATTGTCAAACGGTATATTCCTTTTACGGTACTCTTTGACCACGCTCAGCAGCTCCTCCTGATTGGTGTATCGCTGGCGGCTCTGCCAGAATCCCATGGCCCACCGGGGCATCACCGGCACTTTTCCGGTAAGAGTGCGGTAACCGCTGATAACCCCATCCATACTCTCACCGCTGATGAAGTAATAATCTATCTGATCAGCCACTTCAGACCAGAATGAGATGCGCTGCTGCTCTTCCTCATCAAGGGGTGTGAGGTATCTGAGAGCGATATATGACTCTCTCCCGTCAGGGATCCATTCTATTTTTACCGGGTAACGCCTGCCCTGCTCAAGAGGCAGTGAGAAGTAGTTTGATGAAGCGTTCCAGCATTGACGCCAGCGGTCGAATAACAGCTTCCCGTCAATCCACAGCTTTGCGTAACCTGCCGAATTGAACATGAACTTGTGTACTCCCGAAAAATCCGACTCAAATGACCCCTCCCAGGTAACCCTGCCGTCTGCCAGGCTGAATCCCTCCGGAAATTTTACAAGGTCAGGGATAAACTGGTAACTTATCTCCTTCTCAGTACGGGTAGTGAACACTTCACTGCTGCTTTTCCTGCCCGCATACACAGCCGTTAGTCCTCCCTCAGCACCTTCAACATCATAGAGCTTCATTGAGGAGAGCTCATTCCATTCACGTATATCACCATACTTAGTCCTGGAGTTATTATCCCACAGGATCCCGTAATTGCGGTTAGAGACGATAAAAGGCACCACAGCCTGGGTATTGTATTGGAAGAGATCGGCATCCCTGCCCTTCAGGTTCATGAATGAGGTCTGGTTGGCTCCCAGACCATAGATGGCTTCATCAGGGTATGACTCAAACTGCTGCCTGACAGCATAACCCGTTTCATCCATGGCCATGACAGGCAAGAAGCTTCTGCCTCCTCCTTCCTGCTCAGCCAGAAAGACGGTACCATCATTCCCTGTAAAGCTTACCTCTCCGGTCCTGAGCGAAACCTTTGCACTGAGCAGTGAGGTGCTCAGGACCACGTTATCTTCACCCTTTTCTATGGTAAATTCAGCATTACCTTTACTCTGAGGGGTAGTCATCAGGCTGGCCGTCTCCGGAAATTCTCCCGAGGGTATGGCAGATACCCTGATTATCCTGTCATTGATTACCTGCAGTCTTATTGTCTGTCCGGGGAAGTCAGACCTGGCATTCAGTTTTACGATGATGCCGTTATCGGTACGCCTGTATGATTCACCGGAGCATGATCCCGCCAGAATGGCTGTAACAAACATGGCTGCCAGGGCAACCGTAGACAGTATTCCTGTTTTTTTCATATTGTTGAACTTATCTGATTACAATCTTTTTGGTTACAGCGTAATTGTCGCCGTAAAAGCTGATCAGGTATAGCCCGGGAGCCAGGCCTGTAATGAGAGGCAAGGCGGAACCGTTACTTCTTATTTCCTTACTTTTCCGTATGGTTCCGTTAAGATCACTGATTTCCGCACGCGTAACATGGGAAGGCAGGTTTTCAACGGTTACCGTGCCGGTTGAGGGGTTGGGCCAGATAACTATTTCATCATCCGCTCTGGTTATCTCCACGGATGTCACTTCATTGTTTATGCCAAGCTGCCTGGTGCCAGGCTCAACCAGAAGGTATACAGCTGAGAGCGGGGGGACAGCGACAACTATCTGGTCACTGATGGCTATACCGTTTGCTTTTATAGATTCGTAATTATCTGGTCCGCCGGCTTCAAGGGAGCTGCCTGTGCCATTGACATAGACTTTCCTGGAGAAGTCCTCTCCCTCATTGCCGGTGAGGGTATAAATGTAGAACCGGTCACCCACACCGTAGTCTTTCAGGTTTATCCGCACCACCTTTCGCACCTTTGTGGTATTCACCAGTGATGCCCCTATATGCCCTGAGCTGAAGGCAGTGGGAGTGATCACCACTCCCGGGGCGCCGGTGACTGTTGAGTTCAGCAGCACGTCGCCTGTATGCCTGCGCATATAATAGAGATGGAAGAATGCAGGGTGAGGTGTGTAATTGGGAATGAAAGGCTCATTGTATGAGTACATTCCGTGATCATTACCATTATCCCAGCCGTTGGCCAGATCCCAACGGCAGGCGGCGCCGTAGCCTGTCCTGATCATCTCACCGGTGGCAAGTACTGCCTGCATGCCGTTGGCGTGCGAGACCGGCTGGTTTGAGCCAACGGCAAAGATATTGTACTCGGTCAGCGCCACCGGCAGATCAGGCATGCCTGCTGCGGCAACGGTGTTCCTGACATAGTTGATGTATCCTTCCGTGTTCTTGTAGGAGTTAATCACAGTTGCCACGTCAGAGTCTGTGTTCCATGGTGTGTAGTAGCTGTGTACAATGTAGAAGTCGGCCATATCACCCACCTGTGCCACCACGCCGGTGTTCCATGATGAATGGGTGGAGGCGGCCTCCACCATGACAACACCTATTTTTATTTCCTTGCCGGTCTCTTCCGCCGCAGCCCTCATTGAATCAATGAAGACCCTGCAGTGCTGTCCGTAGAGAGCAGGGGTAATATATTCCGGTTGCCCGTCCTTATTAAGTGACCGGTCAATCCTGTATCCGGCTTCCCAGCTCCCGAAGACCTCGTTCCCTATCTCCCAGAATTTTGTGCGGCCGTTGTCATAGCGCACCCATTCAGCTGCCATGTGTGCAGCCTGGGCCACGGGGTCATCACTGGTGCCATACCTGGCATAGCCGTAGTTCACGGTGAGCATGCCCGTGACACCCGCCTTGCTGAGGATACTGTAGAACGAATCTACGTGCATGGTCCAGTTCTCGGCTCTCTGGCCATACCAAGGCCAGGTAGTGTTTGAGGGATCATTCATCAGGGTCTGAGGCACATCAGGCGGTCTCTGATTATAGCCCCTGTTCCAGAAGAAGGCATCGGAGGTGCTGCCTCCGGGACCTCGCAGCACACCCATGTCACGATTTGTTATGTTCTTCATTAAGGTGACATTGTCAGACATAGGACCGGTCCAGAGGTTGGCATTATCACCGAAGAGGTATACCGGTACCTTCGTTAATGTGTCACTGAAGTCAACTGTAATGGCTACAGTAACAGGGTCAGTGACTGCCTCTGCCTCTGAATATTCCGGAACAACAGCTGTCCTGGGCTGCCACCCTGCCATGAAGAAACCCTGGGGATAACCGCTGTAATCAGGCTCATCACTCAGCGGATAGTTTTTAAGATCCGGCATCTCGTCAAGGGTAACCACATAATCGTGACCCATCACCTTCTGCCAGTGTGAAAGCGGGTTGATGACTCCGTCACGGATGAAATCGCCGGACCATGGCATGAACCACGACCAGTGTGCACGGTCGGCAACAAGCAGATCAGGGTCCGGAACGGGACCGTTCTCGCTGAGGGTTATCATCTTGCGGCCTCCGAACTTCTCCCTGATGGCGTTGTATGTAAGCACCTGCGAGCTGAAATCGCCGTCTGCCGCATAAATATCGGCTCCGAGAATATCAACATACTCATCACCCGGATACCAGTCAAGGCTATTGGCTGCTGCATCGGTAGTCCAGACCCAGATCAGGTTCTTAAGGCCATGATAATTAACCAGACGGTCAAACATGAGTCTCCAGAGCATTTTGCAGGGCTCCGGTCCTTTCGCACCCCACCAGAACCAACCTCCGGAGGCCTCGTGAAGCGGTCTGAACAGAACCGGGATCTTGTCATTGTTGAGTTGTTTAAGGTAACCGGCTATGATGTCTATGTCGCTCAACATAGCCTGGTATTCCGCCGAGGTGGTTTCGGTGATCTTTGATACGTCAAACGATGTGCCTGAGGTGTAAAATTCATCTGTTGCCCGTGAGGGATCACGCCAGTGCCAGCAGATGGCAACGAGGCCGTTGCGGTTATACCAGTCTCTTGCCTCGGAGACAACCACTGACTTGTCATACCAGCTGTAATTACGGGTATGGTTCATGAAGTCAAGGCCAATGAGCGCCGGGTATTTCCCTGTCTGGGAAAAGAGCCATTCAGCCTCCTCCCTGGCATTGAGGCTCATGGCGCCGGAGTGGATATTATGGGTGAAGCTGTCCATGAGATAGCTCCAGAGCCTTCTCGTCTCACGGTGGGGTGAAGGGGTGGAGAGGCTATATGGAAGTTGCACGGTAATTTCAGGGGTGTTATCCGGCTCAATCCGGAAGTAATCAAGCAGGAACCATCCCCAGCTTTCGGTCATTGAGAGGGTATTGCTCCCCTCCCTGAGCCATATCCTGCCGAAGGAGACCTCCGTGAATGTGGCCGAAGCCGGGAAGGAGACCTCTGAGCTGTTACCATTAATGCCGAGTATATTCTTCTTGTCGCCGTATGGCCCCGCATACCCGATGAAGAGCCTGTACCATCCTTCCTGTGCCAGTGAAAAGGTGACGGTCACCGCGTCACCTTCATTCTGAAATATTTCCACGTATCCTGTTCCGGAGTAACCAGTCACTGATGTCTGCACTGACAGGCCTCCTGTCAGGGTACCGTTCTCGGCCTCGTATTTCGTGCCCTGGGCAAGAACAGTTACGGCGCACGAGAAGAGCAGCACAACAGATAACGGTAATCTGGTAAAAAGTTTCATCTGGCAGAATTGCACTCTTTGTTATTAAATACAAAGGGTATCTCAATTTAGTGAAAAAATCTGAGATACCCTTTGCTTCTGCTTAAATGGCTGATCTAATCAATCACCACTATTTATGTTCAAACCTGATATTGTCAACGTAGAGTCCGGTAAGGTCCATATCCACCCCGGTCCACAGTGTCATTCCCCAGTCGCCGCTTGATGGAATCACATCAGGCAGAGCCGAGTAGGTGGCCAGATCGAAGGTAATTGTAATCCATCCGGGAGTAGACCAGCTTCCATCAGGATTCTCAATGCCCAGGTGGCCTATGTCAATATCCGTTCCGGCGAGCTTCATTACGAAGGATCCTGTTCCGGCAGCAAATGGTCTGGTGATATTTACATCCATCTTCAGATAGTGATCAGCCTTGGTCACTGATGGTTTGGGCATCTGGTCATGGTTGCAGCCCCAGATCCAGGTCCATCCGTTCAGTGCAGACAGGACTCCATGCATATAGTTGCCAGAGATAGCTATGGCCGGATCATTGCCAAGCTCAACGGCTCCGCTCCAGTTATCCCAGCTCAGGTCATGCCCGTCAGCTCCAACCTCGAAGTTATTGATCATCAGGGAAGGATCCACTATCGGGTCAGTTGCTCCAAAGAAGATCTCCGGGAAAATACCCTCTTCACCCTCATAGGTGATAAGTCTGATGGTGCCATAACCGCGGGTCACATCCATGGGTACATAGACTTCAATCCTGGTGTCAGTCTTAACACCGTAGGCCGTTGCCGGAACATTCCCCGGGAAGATCAGCTCCTTGACCAGCAGCAGGTTGGTGCCGTTGATAGTAAGTATCTTGCCCGGTTCACCGCGAAACTCGCTGTAAGAACCAAATGTCGGCAGATTGGCAAGAAGGGTGAAGTCGATGGCTGAGACAACCTCCGTACCGTTCATGGTAACTATTGTTATCTTACCGGTCTTGGCTCCTACCGGAACTGTTACAGTGAGCGAAGTTGCTGTCCTGGCCCCGATTGTTCCCTCGATGTCACCTGTGAATATAACCCTGGTCACAAGATCAAGGTCAGTCCCTGCAAGGATAATATTGGTATTGGCCCTGGCCGATGTAGGGCTGAACGATGAGAATGCCGGGACAATCATTGTAAGGTTGGGTCCGGTTACCTCCTTGTCAGCTTTTGTAACAAAGGTCACCACGCCGTCAACAGCGTCATTGGGAACTGTAACCAGGATCTCGGTGGCAGTGCCGCCGTCCTTGATCGTACCCTGCTTGTTGCCTCCGAAGATGACATGATCAATCAGGTCAAGGTTGGTGCCTGTCACTGTGATATCCTGGCCGTTCTTCAGGGTCACCGGTGTGACACTGACGGCAGGAATGACCATTACCAGATCATCTGCAGTGGTCACCTCAACGCCTGAAGCGGGCAACATAACCACCTTCCCGTCCTTCGTGTCATCAGGAACCTGCAGCACTATCTCTGTGGCACTGTGTGACACGAAGTCAGCTGCATCAATCACTTTTCCTCCGCCGAGTCCGACTGAGAGTACCAGGTCAAGGTTTGTTCCGGCGATGGTGAGATTGGTACCGGCCTTGACAGGGTTGGGGGTAACCGAGGTGAATGCCGGCAGTGTGACTGTCAGGTCAGTGGCCGAGTATACTATGATAGGCTCTTCCTCAGCATTTGAAACGGCTATCTTTCCTGTCTGGGCCTCTGCAGGCACTATCAGCTTGATCTCCGTACGTGAATGGCTGGTGAAGTCATCCATAGCCACCGTCACGCGGTCAGTCAGTATAACCTCTCCCACCAGGTTAAGGTAGTCACCTGTTATTGTCAGCTCATCACCTGCCTTGACGGTGGCGGGAGTGAAGCCGGCTATGGATATTGGTTCCGAGTAGCCGATGGGTGTTTTGGTGGTGATATTGCCGTCGGGCGTTTTCAGCACCACGTAACCCGGCATAGCCTCCTGGGGTACGGTGAGGGTAAGCAGTCCCGACTCCTTTTTTGTAAAGGCAGTGATAGTTATATCATTGGGCAGGACCACGGCGGTCACCTTGTCAAGGTTCGCCCCGATGAATTTCAGTTCGGCTCCCCTGGCTATGGGCATGGGCCCGAAGCTGTAGAGAACCACCTTGGTGTCTTCCTCTTCCTCTCCCTCGCAGGAGGTGAGAAGGAAACCGGCACTGACAACACAGAGTGTCGCGAAGAGCAGTACCCAGTTGCGGAATTTTATCTGAATCTTATGCATTGCAATTCTTTTTTCTGTTCATATTACTTAGGCACGACGCGTATGTTGTCTATGCATATGTGCGGATTGCAGTCAGTACCGTCAACGCCACCGTGCCATACATAGAATGTCAGCCCGCGAACCATGTCAGGTGTCAGGCTGCTGGTACTGGCCGAACCGTCAAAGCTGTAGTTGAATTCTGACATGGGATATGAGACCGTGGTCCATCCGTCAGTCTTGAATGTGCCTGTCTCTTTCCATGGATTCCATACGCCTCTAGGATAACTGCCGTCAGCAATATAACTGTTGCTTCCGGTGATGGAGTAAGGTGTGAAGATCATCTGCAGTGCACATGACTCCCAAGGTTCAACCACATTTATCTCAAACTTTATCACGGCATCCTTCAGCTCACCCGTGTAAACGGGGACATCGGGCCTGCCGTTGGCCTGGGGCCACAGATTGAAACTGAAGCCGTCCTCATTCCATGTTACTCCTGCGCCACCGGCGAGAGCACCCGAGAAACGTACATAGTTGCCGGAAATGCCTTCGGGGTTTGAACTTCCCAACACCCCTGAACGCCATCCGCCCGCAGCAGTCAGGTCATCAAAGTTCAGGATGATGTTCCTGTCATCACGGAAGAAGAAGCGCGAACGGGTGGTGCCATAGAGCGATTTAACCTGTATCTGGCCGGGACCTGTGCCCGAAGGTACAGTTACCTGTATCTCATTGATGGTTGAAGCCACAATGGTGCCGGGCACGTTGCCCGGGAAAAGTACAGTGAGCGGCAATGCAGGGTCATCAACGAAGTAGTTGCCTTTGATAACAGCTGTTTCGCCGTCAGCAACATATTCGCATACCATCCTGTCAACCACCGGAGCAGGAACATCCACCCCGAAATCATATACCAGTTTGTTGACCTTGTCACTGTTCACAAGGGTCATCTTGTTGGTTACCTCGGCGGGAATCACTTCAGGCACCTGTACAATGATTGATGTCTCTGTCACCAGGTTGGGATTCAGGGCTGCCAGCTGGTCATTGAACCAGATCTCATCCACATTGCTCAGGTTTCTTCCAATGATCGCAATATTGTCACCCATAAAGGCATGGGCTACAAGTGAGTCAGATTTGGCAGGATCTGTCTTGCGGATATAGAGTATCTCCGGTGCCGGCATCTCTTCATTCTCGTCACATGACTGAAGGAAGAAGCCGGTAAAGATGGTCACCAGCACCAGCATGGATGCTGAAAACCTTTTATAATTGATCTTTTTCATATCTGGCATGGCTATTTGGTGTAATAGTGTTCAGGCTCATCATCCAGCCTTGGGTCCTGAAGCACTTCGGAGGCTGGTATAGGAAGGAACATCTTGTCAGGCGTGAAGTTGGTCACATAGAAAGGATTACCGGGTATGGTACCCCTGTTCTGAGCTTCGATTATCTCCCTGGCCTTATCATAGCCCTGGCGGGTTATGTCAAACCAGTAATCGCCCTCAAAGGCAAACTCCACACGGCGTTCCTTCATTATGTCATCAATCGTAAGCACGCTCTTGGTAGGCAGCCCGGCACGGAGACGTACCTGGTTGAATGCGTCAAGGGCAGTGGCATCAGTGGTTGATTCACCTCCTGCCAGCGTAGCCTCTGCATATATAAGGAGAATGTCAGCATAACGAAGCATCATGAAGTTGATGCCGGTGTTCATGCCTATGACCTGCTCACCACCGTACTTCTGGCCGGGACCCACAACATACTTGGCAATGGTTGAACGTGTTCCGTTCAGGGTACCTCCCTGCTGGACATCCTGGATGGTATCATACCTGAAACCATCCTTCATGAACTCATTATAGGCGGCATCGTTGGCAGAGTATGAACCGTCAGCCTGTGGCAGTTTCTGAGGCTTCCACTGCGGCATGGTCCATCCGTGTTCCATCATTGATCCGGCACGCCTCTTGTCATTGGGTTCATAGGCAGCCCTGAGATCAAGTGAGGGTCTGAAGAGCTCCCACATGTTGGCCTCATCAGTCTGCAGACTCGAGGGACCGCGGTCAGGATTGAGCTGGTTGCCCGAACCCCAGGGATTCATGGTGCACTGGTGCTGTACTGCAAACAGGGTCTCTATGTTGTTGTTGTTTGCACTTGAGTTGAACATTGCACGGTAATCGGGGAAAAGATCATACTGCTTTGAGTCTATCACTTCCCATGCCATCGCCTTGGCATTGGCATAATCCTTCTGATAGAGATAAAGCTTTGACATCATTCCCTTGGCTGAGTATTTTGTTACCCTGCCGGGAACGTCCGTCTCGGGGAGCCCTGCCTCAGCCAGCTGAAGCTCTTCAAGGGCGAAGCGGAGAACATCCTCCTGGTAGTAACGGGGGATACTGAAATCACCTGTCAGGGCAATTGATCCCGGATCAGTTACTATGGGAGCATGACCAAAAATGCGCGCGATGTAAAAATAAACAGTACCCCTGAGGAAATGACATTCGGCTATTGCCGGATCAAGGATGGCGGGATCACCGCCGTCAGCTTTCTTCTGCTCAAGGGTTGCAATCAGTGCACTTGTCCAGCCGTTGACCTTGTAGAAGGACTTCCAGGCATCGGAGAGGCGCACCGAGGTGGCGGAAACGGTCATCTCCTGGAAGGGGGTGTCATCACCGTTCCAGGTATGCTCATTACCTGAGAGTATCTCACCTATGCAGTCGAGGGCACGGGCTTCATAACCTGACCATGCCAGCCCTGAATAGATGGTGCTCGTCGCAGCCCTCACCTCATCAGCCGTGTTGTAGTAGTTGCTCACTGTGGCACCCGAGAGTGAGGGACGCTCAATGAACGACTCGCTGCATGATGCAAGTGTTGCGGCAAGGATTGCAATAAAATATATAAATCTGTTTTTCATGATCTTATTCTTTAGTCATTAAAACTCAACACTTACACCGCCCATGTATGTGCGCGGATTGGGATAGTGACCTGCATCAACGTTCATGAGCCTTATGCTGTTATTGTAAGAGCCCACCTCAGGATCATAGCCTGAATAGTTGGTGAAGGTGTAGAGGTTCTGGACTGTCACGTAGAGCCTGAGGTTGTTCATCCTGACCCTGTTGATCAGCGTAGCCGGAAGCCTGTAACCGAGAGTTATGTTCTGCACGCGGAGGTATGACCCGTCTTCAACATAACGGTCAGACATGGCCGTATTGTTGGTGTTGGTGTTGGTAAACCTCGGCAATTCACCGTCCTTGTTGGTGGCCGTGTAGCGGTCCATGACGGCAGTCGACTGGTTGTAGTAGACGTTGTTCATCCTCTCCAACTGCCACTTCATGAAGTTGAAGATCTCAGCCCCGTAACTTCCCTGCAGGAAAACCGAAAGGTCAACATTCCTGTAACGGAAGGTGTTGGTCAGACCGAAGGTGAAGTCCGGTATCGGGCTCCCGATGAATGTCAGATCCTTGGAATCAATGATCTTGTCACCGTTGATATCCTTGTATCTCACATCACCGAGCCATGTTTCATTCTCAGCTACGGCCGAACCAAACTGCGGGTATGAGCTGGCAAGCTCAGCTTCTGTACGGAAGAGTCCGTCAGTCACCAGGCCCCAGAATGTCCCAACAGCATAGCCAGGCACTGTATGGGTGATCAGGTAATTGTCATAGTAAAGCTTGCCGTCTATTGAAGAGGACTCGTTTATCAGCTTGTCAAGAACGTTCTTGTAGTGTGAGAAAACCAGCGAGGTGTTCCATGCGAAGTTCGGCTTGACTATGTTCCGTGTGACGAGGCTCACGTCAATACCTGTATTCGTCATCTGGCCAACATTGCCTATAGGAGCCTTGAGGTCGTTCCAGGCATCACCTATACCCAGCAGTGCGGGACCTGTGCTGAAGAGCAGCATGTTGGAGGTGATCTTCTTGTAAAGGTCCACCGTCAGATCGATCCTGCCATTGATGAAACCAAAGTCAATACCTCCGTTGTATGTGAGAACTGACTCCCATCCAAGGTCAGCGTTGGAAATCCCGGCGATGAAGTTTGTAGATGCCGTTCCCACCTGGCCGAATCCTACGGGGCCGGGCCAGAAGTTGACGTTTGAGGTATAAGGAGGACTCGGGGCACCTCCGGGCAGGTTCTGGTTACCAACAGCACCGGCGCCAAGCCTTATCTTCATGTAGTTCATCACGTTACCCCAGTTGGAGGCAAAATTCTCGTTGGTAACCGTCCAGCCTACTGATGCACCCGGGAAGAAACCCCATTTATTGTTCGGGCCGAAGTTGGCCGATCCGTCACCCCTGTAGCTGAGTGACACTGAATAGCGGTCATCAAATGTGTAGTTACCCCTGACGAAGTATGACTCCATGGCCCAGTCGCCCTTGCCGCCGGTGAGGTCCCATGTAAGCTTGTCAGTACCTCCTGCATTCATGTCAAGGATATTGTTCTGAAGGTCCACCTTCTTGCCTCCCATAGACTCCCAGTATGAGTACTGGGCTTCATGCCCGCCGGTAAAGGCCAGCTTGTGCTTGCCCAGGGTCTTGTTATAGTTCAGGTAGTTCCTGACTGCATAATAATAGGAGTTGCTGCGGTTGTCATAGAGCTGTGCCTGAAGTGACCTGGTGCCTATGTTGGCTTCATACTGGAATGCGGTATTGTTCTGCAGCCCGAGCTGGTATGAGAACTCGTTACGCAGGGAGAACCCTTCAAAGAAGATCACGTCAGCATATATGTTCCCGAAGATCTGGCTGTTGACACTCTTGTTTCCCCTGCTGCTGCTCGTTGCCACGGGGTTATCAGCTGTGTAGGTGTAACCGCTGACGGTATAATTGCCGGCCCATGTCCCGTCAAGGTTCCTTACGGGGATGAGCGGATTCTGCAGTGTTGACCACCATATTGTGCTCTCGGCCGCATCAGCCAGGGTAACGTTCTGTATGCTCCTGGTAATGTTCGAGCTTACTCCGGCCCTCAGCCATTTTTTGACCTGGCTGTCAAGATTGAAGCGGGTTGAGTAACGCTTGAAGTCGGATCCGATAAGGATACCCTTCTGGTCAAAATAACCTGCTGAGAAATAATAACTGGTATTATCCCTGCCGCCCGAGATGCCAAGCTGATGATCCATTGTGTAGCCCTGCTGGAAGATTGCATCCTGCCAGTCTGTTCCCTCACCAAGGAGTGAAGGGTCAGCGAACTCCTCGGTGGGATTATAGCCGGTACCCAGTTCGGCGATGACGCTGTTCTGATACTCTGCAAATTCCCGGAGATTCATCACATCAAGTGTCCTGTACACTTCCTGGAGGCCGTAGGAAACATCATATGTCACCTTGCCATCACCAGCTTTCCCCTTCTTCGTGGTAATGAGGATGACGCCGTTGGCAGCCTGTGAACCATAGATGGCCTGTGCCGATGCATCCTTCAGTACGTCTATCGTCTCGATGTCATTGGGGTTAAGTGTTGCCAGGAAACTGTTCTGGGTCTGGCCGTCTGATCCGCCAAGACCGTCATAGCCCGTGTTTTCAACCATGTTATCAGTGAACGGAACACCGTCAATAACTATCAGCGGGTCATTGCTGTTAATTGAGGTGATACCCCTCACCCTGACGGAGACACCTCCGCCTGGCTGACCGCTGTTATTCATTACATGCAGGCCGGCAACCTTGCCCTGAAGGGCCTGGTCAACACCGGTGACCACAAGATCCTGTATCTCCTCCGTCTTCACGGAGGCGATGGCGGATGTCACTTCCGACCGCCTGATGGTTCCGTACCCGATCACAACAACAGCATCCACCTCCTCGGCAGACATTGTAAGTGTTATTGTCATCGGCCCGTCAGTGATCGGCACCTCTCTGGTGTCCATCCCAACGAACGTAACAACCAGGGTGGTGGCATCTGAAGGTACCTGAAAGGAAAAATTCCCGTTCAGGTCTGAAGCAGTTCCTATCGTCGTGCCCTTGACCACTATCGAGGCTCCGGGCAAGCCAGCATTGGTGTCATCAAGTACCCTTCCGGTAACAGTTCTCTGCTGCGCGAAGAGAACTGCTGATGACATTACAGCTGCCAGACAAATAAGAAAAGTTTGTCTAAAGAGTTTGTTTTGCATAGCTGTACAGTTTTAGGTTTTTAAAGTTAAGCCATCTTGACAGGGCGGCACTGATACTATTTTGTCTCTTTATTGTAATTATTTGATTAGTGCTCCCTGCAAAAAGTCAAACTCGGGTTTTCTTGGTGTACTATCTACACAAAGTTATTAAATAATTTTTAAACAAGCTGTAAACCGCCATGGATAATATTTTGGGAAATCATGCCAGGCAATCTGCCATATACCTTATATATTTATGTATAGCGCAATGTCGCCCCCTTCGCCCAAGGCAGCTTATATTCTTTTTTTCCTCCCCCTGTTGATTTTGCAATTTATTTGAGATACCTTTGAGTTCTTACATTGTACACTAAGTCATTTTATCATTTACCGGGTATAATAAAATGATATCTCACAAGATCGTTCCCAACATTTCAGTCGACTGCGTGATCTTTGGCTTTGACTTCGAAAAGCTGAATGTCCTCCTGGTTGAAAGGGAGATGAAGGACGAAAAAAGCGGAAAGGTACTCATCAAAGACCACACCCTGGCAGGCTATCATATCTTCGAGGATGAAGACCTTGACAGCGCAGCTGCCAGGATACTGAAGGGGCTGACGGGTCTTGATAATATATTCCTGGAACAGTTCGGCGCATTCGGACAACTTGACCGCGTCTCTTCCCCGAAGGACAAGATGTGGCTTGACTATATCAACAAGGGCTTTGCAGACCGGGTGGTCACCGTAGGGTACCTTGCCCTCATTGACAATACCAAGGTGACCCTGACATTGAAAGACAGGAATGTAGCATGGTTCCCTGTCTCAATGGTTAAGGATATGGAGATGGCCTTCGACCACAGGTACCTCTTCTACACTGCCATGGAGGCCCTTCAGAAAAAGGTGAAGGTGGAACCCATAGCCTTTGAGCTGCTGCCTGACTACTTCACCATCTCTCAGCTGCAGAAACTCTATGAGGCCCTCCTGGGAACATCATTTGACAAAAGAAACTTCAGGAAAAAGGTGGCTCAGATGCATTATGTGATCCCGCTCAGAAAAAAGCAACAGGGAGTACCTCATAAACCCGCACAATATTACCTCTTCAGCCGCGAAGTGTATGAGAAGACACGCAAAGGCCGCATCTCTTTCATTATCTGAAATTTATCCAACTAACCAATCACAACCATGAATGTGCATTTCATTGACCTGGGAATAGTCATCCTCTACCTGGTGGCTACCATCTTCATCGGAAACTGGGTCTCAAAGAGAGCTTCGAGAAACATACAGTCATACTTCCTGGGCGGCAATACCCTTCCCTGGTACTTCCTGGGCATCTCCAATGCCTCCGGGATGTTTGACATAGCCGGCACCATGCTGCTGGTCTACTGGCTCTCTGTATACGGACTGAAGAGCCTCTGGATACCCTGGCTGTGGCCGGTATTCAACCAGATAGTCCTCATGGTCTTCCTCTCAGCCTGGCTCAGACGCTCCAACGTGATGACAGGCGCCGAGTGGATCAAGACCCGCTTCGGCGACGGCCGGGCATCAAACCTGTCGCATATCATAGTGGTGATCTTCGCCATCGTAAGCGTGATCGGGTTCCTCTCATACGGTTTCAAAGGTATAGGTAAATTTGTGGCTGCATTCCTTCCGCCGCTGGTGTCAAACCCTGAATACCTGGCCGCCCACCCGCAGATTAACGTCAACCTGTACGCCCTGATCCTGATGGCTATTACAACATTCTACGTCGTTAAAGGAGGTATGTTCAGCGTGGTCATCACCGAGGTCATACAGTACGGCATACTGACCATTGCCTCTATAGCGGTGGGTATCATAGCTATCAACCAGATCGCCCCCGACGCTCTCAACGCAGTCATCCCTGAAGGGTGGAAGACAATGTGGTTCGGCCGGACAACAGGGCTCGACTGGCATGCCATCTCCTCCGCGGCTTCGCCGAAGCTGCACTCATTCAATGACTGGATAAAGACTGACGGCTACGAGCTCTTCGGGCTCTTCTTTGTGATGATGCTCTTCAAGGGTATCCTCGTCTCAGCTGCCGGCCCGGCACCCAACTATGACATGCAACGTATCCTGGCAACCAAAAACCCTAAGGAAGCTTCCAAGATGAGCTCACTGGTGAGCGTGGTGCTCAATCCCACACGCTACTTCATGGTAGCCGGACTGACTATCCTCGCCCTGGTGAATTTTGACAAGCTCTACACCGGCTCACTCACCGATCCCGACTTTGAGAGCATCCTCCCCGAGGTGCTGGCGACATACGTGCCCGTGGGGCTTCTGGGGTTCCTGCTGGCAGGTCTGATAGCCGCCTTCATGAGCAACTTCGCTGCCACGGTTAACGCGGCCCCGGCTTACCTGGTGAATGACATCTACAAACGGTACATCAACCCTCATGCCAGTGAGAAGACCTACGTGCGGATGAGCTACGCCGCCTCACTGCTGATAGTGGTGATTGGCATAGTGGTGGGCTTCCTGGTCACCTCCATCAATGACGTTGTGCTCTGGATCACCGCCGCCCTGTGGGGCGGGTATACAGCTCCCAACTTCCTGAAATGGTACTGGTGGAGATTCAACGGATATGGTTACTTCTGGGGTATGCTCTCAGGCATCGGGGCAGCCCTCCTGCTGCCTGCGATGAACCTTGAACTGCTTCAGAACTGGCCCCTGACCGAGAACTTCAGTATGAACGCCTTCCCTGTCATCTTCCTCATTTCTCTTCTGGGCAGCATCCTGGGATCACTCCTGACAAAGAAGGAAGATGACAAAACCCTGAAGAAATTCTACCGGCAGGTGAGACCCTGGGGCTTCTGGAAACCGGTGGAGAGAATGGTTATGGCTGAGGACCCATCCTTCAAACCAAACCGCGATTTCTGGCGCGACATGTTCAACATAGTGGTGGGCATCATCTGGCAGCTCTCACTGATGGCATTCCCGGTCTTCCTTGTAATAAGGGAATGGAAACAGTTTTACGTGGCTGTGGCAGTAATGATTGTCACTACCATCATCCTTAAATTTACCTGGTGGGATAAACTCAAAGACTGACATGATCCGGCAACCAGCGAAAAGTAACCGGTACAGCCGGGCCCGATTGACTGAATGAACTCAAAACTGACCTGACAATGAAATACGGATACTTCGATGACTCCGCGAGAGAGTATGTAATAACAGATTACAGAACCCCGTGGCCATGGATAAACTACCTGGGCAACAGGGATTTTTTTTCGATAGTCTCCAACACGGCAGGAGGCTACAGCTTCTACCGTGATGCCCGGCTCCGGAGAATCACCCGCTACCGGTACAACAACGTTCCGGTGGATGATGGCGGCAAGTATTTCTATATCAATGATAACGGTTCGGTATGGTCACCCGGATGGAAGCCTGTTAAGGCTGACATTGAAGATTACTCATGCCGTCACGGGATGAGCTATACGCGTATAGGAGCGGAGAAGAACGGTCTGAGAGCAGATGTACTGTTCTTCGTACCCGTGGGCGATACCTGCGAGGTGCAACGCGTCACCCTGCGCAACAACAGCAGGCTGCATAAACGCATCCGCCTCTTCTCCTTCGTGGAGTGGTGCCTGTGGAATGCCCTGGATGACCAGACCAACTTCCAGCGTAACCTCTCTACCGGTGAGGTGGAGGTGGAAGAGGGAGTCATCTACCACAAGACTGAGTACCGTGAGCGCCGGAACCACTATGCATTTCACTCGGTCAACCAGCCCGCGGTTGGATTTGATACTGACCGGGAGACGTTCCTTGGTCTTTACAATGGCTTTGACCACCCTGATACTGTCTTTGCCGGAAGGCCGCAGAACAGTATCGCCCACGGCTGGTCACCGGTGGCCTCACACTGTCTTGAGACAAACCTTGAACCGGGAGAAACGAAGGATCTTATCTTCGTCCTTGGCTATATTGAAAACCCGGACGAAGAGAAATTCATTGCCCCGAAGGTGATTAACAAAACAAAAGCCAGGGCCATGATTGCCAGGTATGATACTGTTGCAAAGGTTGACGCTGCCTTCGCAGAGCTCAGAAAACACTGGAGCAACCACCTGTCAGTCATGAAACTCACCCATCCTGATCCACGTCTGGAAAGAATGGTCAACATCTGGAACCCGTACCAGTGCATGGCTACTTACAATTTCTCGCGCAGTGCCTCTTATTTCGAATCAGGTATCGGGCGGGGGATGGGGTTCCGCGACTCCAACCAGGATCTTGCGGGGTATGTTCAGATGATCGCGCCCCAGGCGCGAGAGAGGATAACAGACATCGCCGCCACCCAGCTGCCCGACGGCAGCGCATACCATCAGTACCAGCCGCTTACTAAACGTGGCAACGCGGAGATAGGCGGCAACTTCAACGATGACCCGCTCTGGCTCATCTTCGGGGTGGCCACATACCTCAAGGAGACGGGTGACTGGTCAATCCTTGACGAGACAGTGCCATTCAACAATGACCCGAATGATATGGCCAGCCTGTTCGAGCACCTGCGCCGCTCATTCATGCACGTGGTGAATAACCTCGGGCCTCACGGACTGCCGCTGATAGGGCGGGCCGACTGGAATGACTGCCTCAATCTCAACTGCTTCTCCTCTAATCCCGACGAGAGCTTCCAGACAACGGAGAACCAGAAGGGAGGGGTTGCTGAGTCAATCTTTATAGCTGCAATGTTCATTCTCTATGGAGCTGATTTCGTGGCCATTGCCAGCCGCAGGGGTGAAATGCAGATGGCTGAAGAAGCTTCCGGGCACATCAGGGCTATGGTTGAAGCGGTCAATAAGTACGGATGGGACGGCGAGTGGTTCCTGCGCGCATATGATTATTACGGCAGGAAGGTTGGAAGCAGGGAAAACGAAGAGGGCAAAATCTTTATTGAATCGCAGGGAATGTGCATCATGGCAGGCCTCGGGCTTGAAGACGGCAGGGCCCTGAAGGCGCTGACATCGGTCAACAAATACCTGGCCTGCGAGTACGGGATAGTCCTGAACAACCCTGCCTTCACCAGGTACCTCATTCACCTGGGTGAGATTTCAAGCTACCCCGAGGGGTACAAGGAAAATGCAGGCATCTTCTGCCATAACAACCCGTGGATCATCATTGCCGAGACCATCGCCGGCAACGGCCACAGGGCATTTGATTATTACAGCAGGATCACACCATCCTACCTCGAGGAGATAAGTGACCTCCACAAAACGGAACCCTATGTTTACTCGCAGATGATAGCAGGCAAAGATGCCTTCGTTCCCGGCGAGGCCAAGAACAGCTGGCTCACCGGCACTGCGGCATGGTGCTATTACGCTGTCACACAATATATTCTGGGCATTCGTCCCGACTATGACGGATTGGCAGTAGACCCATGCATCCCGCCTGAATGGAGCGGATTCAGCGTCCGCCGCACGTTCAGGGGAGCCATATACAATATAGAGGTGGTCAACCCGGAGCGCAAGTCCAAGGGAGCCTGGGAAATAACCGTTGACGGTAAGAAAATTGATTCATGTGTGCTGCCGGTCTTCCCTGAAGGAACAGAACACAACATAAAAGTAACAATGTGACAAGATGAAAAAGGTACTATCAATTGTATTGGCATCAGCTGCGGCCCTTGCCCTCCTTGCAGGCTGCGGAAATGCGACGATGAAAAAGGCAAGGGCCGAATCTCAGCCGGCAACCGGTGCCATACTGCTGAACCAGGCCGGATATCTTCCGGACGCAACCAAGGTTGCTTTGATCAGGAGTGATGCCGCCGGGTTTGAGGTTATTGATGCCGCCACCGGTAAAACAGTATTTGACGGTGCTGCGGGTGAGCCCGGATACTGGGAGCTCTCGGGTGACACGGTACGTGAAGCTGACTTCTCAGATCTGGAGACAAAAGGCACCTACAGGATATGCCTCGCAGGAACCGATGTCTGCTCAGCCCCGTTCCGCATTGGCGATGATGTGTATCATGAGATCACAAAGGCATCCGTCAGATCCTACTACCTCAACCGTACCGGTATTGAGATCACGGAGGAGTTCGGCGGTAAATGGGCCCGTCCCGCCGGCCACCCTGACACGGTGGTTATCATACACGCCTCTGCTGCTTCGCCAGACAGGCCTGCAGGGTCAGTCATCTCAAGCCCGGGAGGATGGTATGATGCAGGCGATTACAACAAGTACATCGTTAACAGCAGTATAACCAATTACACCCTGCTCCTCTTCTACCATTTGTTTCCGGAGTATTGCCGGTCTCTGGAACTGAATATTCCCGAAAGCGGCAATGATATCCCTGACCTGGTTGATGAGCTGCTCTGGAACCTCAGATGGTACCTCACCATGCAGGATCCTGCTGACGGCGGGGTTTATCATAAGCTGACCAACCTGCAGTTCGGCGGGTTCGTCATGCCGCACGAAGCAACCGATCCCAGGTATGTGGTTATGAAAAGCACCGCCGCCACTCTTGACTTCGCGGCTGTCACGGCAATGGCTTACCGCGTTTTTGCCGGTGATCCCTCACAGGAGCTACGGACCCTTGCCACCACCTGCCTCGAGGCCTCAGAAAGGGCGATGAAGTGGGCAGATGCTCATCCTGATGTGATCTACCGCCAGCCTGATGATGTAAGCACCGGCGCCTATGGCGATGGCAACCTCGCTGATGAGCTCTTCTGGGCTAAGGCTGAGACAGCACTGGCACACGGAACAGTACCCGCCGAGGGCTTCCTTGAAGGTATCAGTACCGTGACACCCACCTGGAACCAGTCGGCCACGCTGGGACTGATATCACTGGCTCTGGCCGAAGAGGAGTCATTCGCCGGCATCAGCGAGCAAGCAAAGACACTGATCACTGCCTTTGCAGATGAGTTGCTTGAGAAATCCGCTGCCTGCCCCTACCGTATCAGTCTTGACTGGTTTGCATGGGGAAGCACCTCAGACGTGGCAAACCAGGCCATGATCAAATTGGTGGCCATGAGACTGACCGGCAGCAACAGGTTCATGCCCTCCATACAGGCTGACCTCGACTGGCTGCTGGGAGCCAATCCCACCGGATACTGTTTTGTGACAGGGTACGGAACCCTTTCGCCCATGCATATCCATCACCGCCCGTCAGGCGCCGACGGAGTGCCGGAGCCGGTACCCGGATTCCTTGTGGGAGGGCCGAACACGGTAGTGATGGATGACTGCCAGCCACCGGTTCAGAGATCAGCTTTCCCGGCAAAGTCATACTCGGATGTTGAGTGCAGCTACTCAACCAATGAGATTGCCATCAACTGGAATGCCCCGCTGGTTTTCCTGCTGGGCGCCATGGATCACATGAGGCCATAGTCGACAAATGTCGTTAAACATAACCTGATTCCTTGAAATTATCCGATCCAAATATGTAGATTAGTGGATCAAAGGAACCAGGCAATGACTACCCGAAGGAACTTTATCAAACAGAGCGGACTGACCGCAGGCGGCTTCGCTGCCGCCACTGCCCTTGGAGCATCAGCTCTACCGGCCGGAGAGGTGAATGGCAGAAAGAAGGAAGGCTTGAAAAGCCTTAAGATCAGTAAGATGATCATTGAGCCCATCAATATTGAGATGGAGCCCTTCCCTATCGCCCTTGGCGTGATGACCAAACTTGACAATGCCCTTGTCACTATCGTTCTTGAGAACGGAATTGAAGGTTTCGGCGAAGCCGCGCCAATAATGACAATCAGCGGCGAGAACCAGCAGACCATACTTGGTACCCTCAACAGCTGCCGTGAATTTATTGTTGGTCAGGATATAAACAACTACAGGTCTCTCGCGTACACCCTGAAGAGTGCTTTCTGGGCACAGTCTACAGCCAGGTGCGCCATTGAGATGGCCCTGCTTGATGCCTACACAAAAACCCTGAATATCCCGTTCTACAGGTTCCTGGGGGGAACAGACAACAGGGTTGAGACGGATTACACCATAGCCATTGTGCCGGCTCTCCAGGCAAAGAAGGAGGCTGTGGAGCTTGCTGCCATGGGATTCAGGGTGATAAAGACAAAGGTGGGCATCAACCTGAAGGAGGATGTTGAAAGGGTACTTGCCATACATGACGGCGCCCCTGACTGCGGTATACTCATAGACGCCAACCAGGGTTACTCGCCGAAAACGGCACTGCGCTTCATCAATGAGGTGGTGAATCATGGAATCTATCCGGTCATGTTTGAACAGCCGGTTCACAAGAATGACCTGGCCGGGATGAAGCATGTACGTGACAACACTGAGATACTTGTTGGTGCAGATGAATCTGTATTCACCAGGGCTGATGCTATCAATATCGTGCGGACCGGCTGTGCCGATGCCATCAACATCAAGCTTATGAAGTCATGCATTATAGAGGCGCTGGACATCGCTGCTGTTGCACGCAGCGCCAACCTCAAGCTTATGATCGGCTGCATGGTTGAAACCAACCTGGCGCTGGGATGCGCCGTTCATTTTGCTGCCGGCGTCGGAGGTTTTGAATTTATTGATCTTGATCCCTCATTTGAGGCTTCAGAGTGTCCCGTCAAGGGAGGACCCGTCTTCAAGGCCCCCCACTGGACAATAGGCCCGGAGCCGGGATTGGGATTTTCATCCAGGCAATAGGCAGGAGGCAGGAGGCAGGAGTGTTGACAACCTATGCCTGTAGGTCATAAAGAATTGTTGAACAGGCAGGAGGCAATAGGCAGTAGTGTTGACAACCTATGCCTGTAGGGCATAAAGAATTGTAGACAGGCAGGAGGCAGGAGGCAGGAGTGAAATTGGCAGTCAGCAGTAAGCAGTAGCGGTTAAAGCATGGTGACCGCACGACCGTCCCGACCGGAAGGTCGGGATCTTCGCTGCGCTCCGACAAGACCGCACGACAGCACGACAGCCGCCAAAGGCGGCCAGACCTTCCGACCTTCCGACCTTCAGACCTTCAGACCTTCAGACCTTCAGACCTTCCGACCTTCCGACCTTCCGACCCGAGATAATCCCCCAGCGCCGCTACATAATCGGCAAACTTCTTCTTCCCCAGATCGGTTATATGGCACATCGTCTGCGGGTAACTCTCACCGAAGCTCTTCTTCACCGAGATGTACCCTGCATCCTTCAGCTTTCCTATCTGCACGCTGAGATTGCCCGCTGTCGCTTCGGTCTTCTCACGCAGGTAATTGAACCCGGCACTGTCAACACTGACAAGTATCGACATGATTGCCAGCCTGAGCTGCGAGTGCAGCAACGGATCAAGCTCCCTGAAAGGTGTCATGGCTGCCCCTTTTTCTGAGTAAATAACCGGGAATGAGATATCCTGCCACCATTGCAACCGGCATTGCCAGCGCCGAGACGGTCTCACCTCCGAAATGTGCCACCAGCGCCAGCACCCAGAAGACCCCGGCACCCCACATCAGCGGCCTGAAACGTAGTACAACCCCGGAGATGAACAGTGGCATAGCAGCTAATAGCAGCATATATTTGCTTATGCTGCCGGTCTCCATCGGATGAACAATAAAGAATATTACCGACGAGACCAGAAACGCCATCCATGTCCATACATGAATTGCCGTCCCATAGGTAAACACCCTCTCCCTCTTTCCTTTGACAAACCCGTAGGTCAACGACACAAATACCCCCGGGATGACGAAAAGCCAAACATACCAGACATTGGTCCAGTCTGTCAGCTTCCATAAAAGAAACTCTGACAGACTGCATGCAAATATGAGCCAGCCCCAGAACAACAGGTGAAAACTGCTCTGCGTAATGCTAACCCTCGTCTTGTTGATCATCTCAGTAATGACCCGGAGGCTCTCCTCCCCAGTCATCAATTTTTCTTCATTTTCCATGGCTTTTGTTAATTTTACGTTCTGATTGTGATTAAAAGTCCGATACAAATATAAACTAGTTTATGTTATAAACCAAAATATTTGATCTTTATTTTTACTCACATTGATATATTATCTAGTATATTATTGTTTATCAGTTACATAAATGAATGAAAGGAAGCCCATGGGAGTGATCAGGATTGAAGAAATGGAGTTTTATGCCTTTCACGGGCACTATCATGAGGAACAGATAGTTGGCAGTCACTTCATGGTTGACGTGACCATTGAGACTGATACTGACAAAGCCGGAAAGAGTGATGAATTGCGTGACACGCTCAATTATCAGACTGCATACCTGGTAGTCAAGAGGGAGATGGAGAAGACCTCGAACCTGCTTGAGCATATAGGCACCCGCATCCTTGATGCTCTGTACAGTGAGCTTAATGGGATCAGTAAGGCAACTGTCAGGGTGGCCAAGCTTAATCCCGTTATGGGTGGAAGGATAGGCAGGGTCAGCGTTGAGGTGTCAAGGTAATTCAAACGGTGACCGGTGATCCGGGTCATTCACCGGCCGGACATCACGCCCCGTCATCACACGTGCCCGTTGCCAGGGAAATCGCGAATCCGGATTTGTTTCCGGCTTTGGCCCCAGCTGATACGCCTTCCATGACACATTACTTCAAAAAAGCCTCGTATCTGTATTTCGAGCCCCAAATCCGTATATTTTTGTACTTTCCATTTTATACAGCAAATGAAAGAGTCTGAAGAGATAACAAAACCTGAATCGCAGCATTTTATAGAGCAGGCAATTGAAAAAGACCTGCGCGAGGGGAAGAACGGCGGACGTATTCACACCCGTTTCCCGCCCGAGCCAAACGGGTACCTGCATATTGGTCATGCCAAAGCCATATGCCTCGACTTCGGCATGGCTGAAAAGTATGGAGGCAAGTGTAACCTGAGGTTTGACGATACCAATCCCACAAAAGAGGATGTTGAGTATGTTGATTCGATTAAGGAAGACATTCAGTGGCTGGGATTCACATGGGAAGACCGGGAATTTTATGCTTCGGACTACTTCGGAAAGCTTTTCGAGTTCGCGGTATCGCTTATCAGGAGGGGTCTGGCGTATGTTGACGACCAGAGTGCGGAGGAGATCTCCGGCCAGAAGGGAACGGTTACACGGCCGGGGGAAGAGAGCCGTTTCCGTAACCAGGATGTCAGGAGCATAGAGGAAAACCTTGATCTCTTCTACCGTATGAACGAGGGTGAATTTGAGGAGGGCAGTCGCGTCCTGAGGGCTAAGATAGATATGGCCTCTCCCAATATGCACATGCGTGATCCAATCATCTATCGCATCCTCAAGACACCTCATCACCGTACCGGGACCACCTGGAAGGTCTACCCTATGTATGATTTTGCCCACGGGCAGTGTGACTACTTTGAGGGCATAACCCATTCGCTCTGCACCCTGGAGTTTGAGGTGCACAGGCCGCTGTACGACTGGCTGATTGACCAGCTGAAAACTGATGATTACCGCCCCCGGCAGATAGAGTTCAATCGTCTTAACCTTACCTACACCGTAATGAGCAAGCGCAAGCTGCTTGAGCTGGTTAAGGACCGGGTGGTTAGCGGATGGGATGATCCGCGTATGCCCACTCTCTGCGGACTGCGGCGCAGGGGATACACCCCCGGGTCTATCAGGCGCTTTGTTGACCTCATCGGGTATACCAAGGTGGAAGCAATAAATGATGTATCACTCCTTGAGTATGCAATCAGGGAAGATCTGAACAAGCGTGCGCCGAGGGTCTTTGGCGTGCTGAAGCCGCTTAAGGTGATAGTCACCAACTACCCTGAATCGCTGGTTGAGGAGATGGAAATAGAAAACAATCCCGAGGATGAGACGCAGGGTAAGCGCCTTGTGCCATTCAGCAGGGAGCTTTTCATTGAGCAGGATGACTTCATGGAGAATCCCCCCCACAAGTTTTTCCGGATGACTCCCGGTCAGGAGGTGAGGCTGAAGGGAGCTTATATTGTCAAGTGTACCGGCGTAGTGAAGAATGCTGAAGGAGAGATCACTGAGGTACACTGCACCTATGATCCGGATACCCGCAGCGGCGGGCCGCAGGCCGGCCGCAAGGTCAAGGGCACCCTTCACTGGGTTTCAGCCGCACACGCTATTGATGCCGAGGTGAGACTCTATGACAGGCTCTTCAGTGATGAAGACCCGTCGGGACACAAGGACATTGATCCGAGGGAGTACCTCAATCCTGACTCACTGACTATACTGAGAGGCTGTAAGGTTGAACCCTCGCTGGCTGATGCCGGGCCGCTCGACAAATTTCAGTTCCAGAGAATCGGTTATTTCTGTGTCGATTATGATTCAGCGAAGGGGAACCTAGTCCTCAACCGGACAGTAGGGCTGAAAGACACCTGGGCGAAACAAAACAGGTAACAAGACCTCTGATTGAGGAGCTTTGCGACTCGACCCCGCACGCGCAGTGCCGGGGCCTTCAAACAGGCAAGCAGGCTTAAATAAACTGAAGTTTCAGTAATAAGTTGGAAATTTTATATATTTGCACCCTCATTCCATTGCTCCGTGGTGTAATTGGCAACACGCCTGACTCTGGATCAGGAAAGTCTAGGTTCGAGCCCTAGCGGAGCAACAAAAAGACCCGCGCAAGCGGGTTTTTTGTGCGACCCTAGGGGGAGAAGTTTATCCCGATAATACGCCAACGGCGGATTGTCGGGAAGCCCTGGCGGAGTAATAGAAAGCTACTCCCAGTATCTTAAGGCCTGCAAGTATCAGCACAACGTTAATTGCAGGATAGGTGTAACCCATCGGAATACCAGTGGCATAGAATATGATGACATCCAAACCTGATACGCCGCTGCCGGAGATCTGGTGCGGCAACAGGAAGGCGGTTGAGTCAAGCGAAAAGGTATGAAGAATACAATTCACTGCCCAGAACAGGGCTGGTAACTGTTTTTCCTGCCTTCACGTCAGACCGGGAAACCTGATGCCGTACCTGGATGCTGTCTCAACAATCCTTCTGACGTCTGGCGGTCCCTGCGGCATTGGAGGAATAACCAGCTCCGCGGCAGGGTCACTCATCTCAATGAAATATTCTTCAAAACCGCCAGGAGAAAGATGAATAAGAACCTCCGCACGTGGAGTCATCACCCGGAACGAATGCTCTATGTTCCTGGGAAGAAAAACCCAGCTGCCCCTGGTTGCCTTCATTACCTTTCCTCCGGCTGTATAGGTGATCTCCCCGTCAAGAATATAAAATGATTCATCCTCCTGAGTGTGAATATGAGGAGGCGGTTCAAGTCCCTGTATCTCATATCCATGAAGAAGGGAGAAAGCTCCTCCGGTGTCTTTGGCTGACAACAGGATGCTAATAAGGGTGCCGATGTACCAGTATGAATTATTCAGGTCCGGGGCCAGCATCACAGGGGTGCCGGTCTCAGAATCGATGTTGCGCAGCAGGCTATGTCCTGAAACAAACGGAACAATGCCTGCAGCAGATAGTCCCAATAAAAAAGACTTCCTGTTCATGGCTTTTTATTTTTTTGAACTGATAAGGAGGCTCCCCCGGATCTAACCCGGGAGAGCCTGATGTCTGTTAATCGTACCGGGAGGAACGCGCTACTGTCCCTGGCGGAATTGAAGATCACGCAGGGCGATGTTGTACTCATTTCCCGCCCTGGAGTATGAGATCTCATACTTCATTGGGTACCAGCCATCCCTTTTAAAGGATGCCGGCTGCGCAAGGTCAATTACATCTGTTGGACGTGTCAGAAGGTAATCGCGGGTCATCATCGGCTCCCAGAACACAAACTCACCATCATATGAACCCCATATAAAGGTTTTGGTGAAGATGGCACCGCCAAGCTCGGGAGATGCCCCGTCAAGCCAGTGCACACCCATAAACGGCACGAATCCAGGTGCAGGGAAATATCCCATCGGGACGTACTGGAGAGCGGGCAGATTCCCGAATTCGGCAACCTTGTCCGGAGACATGGCCAACCGTTCCTCATCAGGAATAATGTAAAAGTGTACATCAAAGTGAGGCAGTCCGTAAATATGAGGCGGCTCATGCCCCTGCGGATTCCAGTCGAGCATCACGAAGGTATAGAAATCCTTACCCTTACCTTTGGGAAGCTCCATCACTACACCCGTCATCTCATCCGGAAGGTTGTTAAGGACTCCTGCAGATAGGGTTAAACCTACAGAGACGGGTTCTCCTTCCCTGTTTTCAGTCACCCAGGCCTGAGCCCGACCGTTACCGATGTGACGGGCACTGCTGTAAAAGGTTAGCTCCGGTTTGGCATTATTGACCAATGCCTGACCGTTTTTAAGATCAACTGCGGACCGGGATATAAACCCGTCGTCCTTCTGACAAGCCTGAAGAAAAGATAAAACTCCGGCTGCCAGCAAAAGTGCCAGTACTCTATGAGTTCTTTTCATAACTGGAAATTTAAATGATTCCTACTCGTATGGCTTTTCAGTTCTGCCCCGGTTTTGATGTGGTTTTCCGGTTACACAATGAAGTTGAAACATGTTTCTGATCAAGAAAAACAAAATTGTTTTTGAAATGTTCAAAGCGGCAGGAAGAATTAAATGAACTGAATATCAGTCCTGAGCAAAGATGATATTTGATCTTGTCTCCTTAATGACTGATATTTTTGGCGAGGCTCTGATATGCAGCATTGAAGCAAAAGGTCTAATTTTGACCCGGACCTGAAGGAATTTTAATGGCATGAAGAAAAAATTTGAAGTTGAAAACCCTGACCCTGCCCTCAGTCCCTTTACGGGGATGACAAAAAAACACTACATTGAGCTGGCAACCTATCTCCTTGAGAGAGCCTTCACACATGTTAAGTTGATAGATGATCCTCTGACCTTTCCCATAGTGCCGGGGAAGAGCTATCCTCAGGAGGGGTCGCCCGACTGGCGTTTCCGTTCGCTGGAGTTCGAGGCGCTGGAGCGTTCCTTCACTCTTGCCGGGCCGCTCATTCATGTAAACCCGGATGTTGAGATAAAGGGTATCAGGCTGCGCGACTATTACAAACTTCACCTCTACAATGCGCTGACGCCGGGGCACCCTAACAGCCTGCCCCTTCCGGAAGATCTTCCCGATGCCACCTACCAGTTTACCTGCGAGTTCGGAGGCCTCTTCAAGACACTGCTGCTGATACCTGACACCCTCTGGTCATTATACACGCAGCAGGAAAAAGATGAGATGGCCGTGGCAATATCAAAGTGGGGCCACCACCGGACCACACAGAACAACTGGCGCATCTTCAACATTGTCACCCTCTCGTTCCTTAAAAAATACGGATACGCGATTGATGAAGAGCTGCTTAAGAGCCATCTCCTGTGGGTGGCTTCATACCACTCCGGCAACGGCTGGTACCTGGAACAGACATACAACTACTACTCCATAAGCCTCTTCATTGTCTACACAACCATCTGGTGCAGGACCTTCGGCGACGAACACTATCCTGAGATAGCGGAGATCATTGAGCGGTCAGCACAGAAGCTTATGGAGTCCATCACCAGCTTCTTCGGCCGTGACGGATATGTCAACATGTGGTCAAGAAGCATCTGCTACCGTACATGGGTCTCCGGCGCCTTCCCTGTGGCTTTCATGCTGAAGAAACCCGGTCTCATCGACCCCGGTTTTGCCCGCCGTCTCTGTTCCGGTTCACTGCTGCAGTTCACGGGCAGGGAAGATTTCTACCATAATGATATCCCCAGCCTGGGCTTCTACGGCCGGAGGGAGTACATGATACAGAACTACAGCTGTCCTGCCAGCCCTCTGATCATGTTCCTCCCGTTCATCTGTCTGGCACTGCCTGACGACTCCCCCTTCTGGACAGCAAGGGAGAATGAGGGTTTCTGGCCGGGGCTGAAGGAGGAGTCAAAGGTAACGGTCCTGGAGAACCCCGGGCTTGTACTGGTCATCCATGGCAAAACAGGAGCTTCGGAGATCATCCCGGGCAAGGTTTTCTATGATGACCCGAACTATTCCAAGCTGGCGTACAACACTAATTTTCCCTGGGAGGACCATGACCCCCGCGGAGGCACCTCTATGGAATACAGCTTCCGCAGTCTTGATCCCCGCGATGTAAGGGGTGAGGATGTCAACTTTTACCTCACCGGCGCCACCGTGGCCAACAACAGCGAGAGGAGCAGGCTATTCTCCACTTCGCAGAGTATGCTCTTCAATGGTGTCCGTGATGGTATCATCTACCGCCAGGCTCTGATGAGAAGACCGCCAAACAACGGAGTGGGTTATATTATTGACCTTGCTGATATTATCATCCCCGGCGGTGTTGTCCGCGTTGACCGTTCGCGCATGGCTTTTGAGCATGAGCTGACACTGGGTCACTTCGGGCTGCCACACACGGATGGCCAAGCCCCTGTGATAAGGAGCTTTGAAGATGGTGGAAGGAAGGTGATCACAGCAGCCATCAGCGGCAGGCGTGTGGCACTGATAACCTATGCCGGCTGGGACAGCCTGGAGACGCTCACCCATACCAACCACAATGCCGAAACGGATGAGAGCACGGTCATCTATGCCCGTCGCAGGCGCCTGGCAAAGAACCCTCCGATGGAACTGATGATATTAGTTATGCTGCACCGTACGGATGACCGCGAATGGAGCGCCGGGGAGCTTGACCCTCTCAGCGCGATCAGGATCATGGATGTCACACCCGTCTTCTCACCCCTGGGAGCTGAGATAACACTGCGTGACGGCAGGCTTTTTAAGATATACTTCGAAGAGATCGACGGCAACCGGAGGTGGTGATGCTGACACCTGCAAAAGGCACTGAGCACCTCCTGCCCGGACCAGGAGAATATTCCGGACTATGACATATCTGAGACCTCGTGGCCTGATGAGTAGCAGCAAGCCAAACCTTTGAACAATGCCTGACTGCAGCTCCCGGAACCCGAATACACTCCGGTCCCTGTAATCCTGGTTCCTTTCCGGCCTGGAAATCGGGCAACCCGGCAGACCTGACCGCTGATCAGCCGAAGAGATTCAGGCTCAGGAGTATCAGCGGCAGGGTGATTATGCTGAAAATGGTTGATACAAAGACGTTTGCCGTAGCTGTGCCATCATCATTCCCCAGGATATTCACCATTATCACCACGTTAACCATGCAGGGCATGGCGGCCTGCATAAGCATTACGGAGACAACCTCCTTCCGGAGCACGCCCGGGAAGATCATGTTGAAAAGTATGAAGAGACCCAGCAGCAGCATCGGCACCAACAGAAGCCTGTTAAAAGAGAGCAGATAGGCATTCCTGTTCCTGATCATCTTTTTGCCGTCAGCAAAATATATCACTGAAGCAATGAAGATCATGGAGAGCCAGGTGTTGGTTTTACCAAGCGCTCCGACTGAATCAAGAACGAACTGCGGGAGCCTGATTGAGAATATGAAAAGCAGAAAGCCGGTGATAATGGCTATAGTATTTATATTCAATATATTACTCAGGCTATCCCTTACTCTTGCTCCTTTTCCCGGAGTGATTATTGCCACTCCCAGTGTCCACATCAGGATATTGGAGACAAGTACGAAGAGGCTGCCATAAAGCACTCCCTCCTGCCCGAACTGGGCTGAGATGACCGGCAGCCCAAGATATATAATGTTACCCAGCATGCTGTGAAGCCGGAAGATGGAGGCATGACTGCCCCTGATCCTGAAAACCAGGGTAGTGATATACCCGGCAAGAAGCATGAAGAGCATTGTTACGGCTGCCAGAAGCAGTGTCTGCAGGCTGTTAGCCAGGAGTCTCGGAGTAACTTCAATGGTGCTGAAGCTTGTCAGAAGCATCGAGGGCAATGTCACGTAGAAGATCAGCTTTGCAAGAAAATCCTTTGTGCCGGCTGTGATAACCTTTGCCCGGCAGGCAAGAAGTCCTATCACAACCACCGTTGCCAGGAGTCCGATCTGCCGGAGAATCACCAGTGATGTCATAAACAGGTTAATAATTTAAGGTTTCGGGCAGCTCATGACAGAGCCCCGGCAAAGATAATCCGGAAAAGGAAAACGAAGAAGGTCCGTTATACTTTCTCCCTGAAATAGTTTTCTTAATTTTGGGATGTTACCTTTCCCGGGCAGCAAGCAGGGAGAGGAAGCAGGTAATATTACCCGGTCAATCAATGAAAATCCTCATCATAGAAGACGAACCAAGGGTGGCCTCCTTCATCAAGGCAGGGCTTGAGGAGGAGGGGTATGACACTGCGGTGGCATACGACGGGCCCTCGGGAGAGAAGGCAGCGCTGGAGGAGTCGGCAGACCTGGTGATCCTTGATCTGATCCTTCCCGGCAGGAACGGGATAGATGTCTGCCGTGCAGTCAAGGAGAAGAAACCCGGCTTGCCTGTACTTATGCTCACTGCTCTCAGCACTACGGTAGATAAAGTGAAAGGGTTCGATGCCGGGGCTGATGACTACCTTGTCAAGCCCTTTGACTTCCCTGAGTTGCTGGCTCGCATCAGGGTACTGTTGAAGAGATACAACACCGCCTCCCGGCAGCCTGATTCACTCAGGGTGGCTGACCTCGAGCTTGACCTGCTCAGGAAGGTGGCTATTCGCGGCGGGCGGGTTATTGAACTTACAGCAAAGGAGTTCGCTCTGCTTGAATATTTCATGCGCAACAGCGGACGGGTGCTTTCACGGATTGACATATCAGAAAAGGTATGGGATATAACCTATGACACAGGAACCAATATTGTAGAGGTCTATGTAAATATCCTCAGGAAAAAAATTGACAGGGATTTCGAGCCAAAACTGATACATACCAGGATTGGCCTGGGATACATTTTCACTGATGCATAGATGAAGATAAGGCAAAAACTTACGCTTCAGTTCTTCCTGATGGCCAGCGTGATACTACTGGTTTTCTCGCTTGCCGTATATGTTGCCTCAGCCACCTACCGCCGCGATGATTTCTACCAGAGACTTGAGAGCAGGGCAATCAGCACAGCCAGGCTGCTGATAGAGGTGGATGAGATTGACACTGATCTTCTGGCCAAGATAGAGGAGGACAACCCCGTTTCACTGCCGGATGAAAAGATCATTATCTTCAATTACAAGAACGAAATCCTCTATTCCACCGACACGCGGAATGTAATTATCTATGATGAGGAGCTTCTGACAAGGATCAGGACTTCCGGGATGGTACGTACAAAAAGCGGGAGGTATGAGCTGATGGGGATCCTCTTTCCGGAAGAGTTCAACCGTTTTGTGGTGCTGAGCGCGGCACGCGACATTTATGGTTATGACAAGCTCAAGAATCTGCGCACCATACTATTGCTGATGACCGGTATCTTCCTGATACTGTTCTACCCGGCCGGATGGCTTTTTGCTGCCCGTTCTCTCTCTCCCATATCAAAAGTTGTTGACAGGGTTGAGGAGATCTCCATTGCCAGTCTGGATCTGAGGGTTGACGAGGGCAACGGCAAAGACGAGCTGGCGCATCTGGCACAAACCTTCAACCGCATGCTTGACAGGCTTGAGACAGCCTTTGTAGTGCAGAAGGAATTCATCTCAAACGCCTCGCATGAGCTGCGTACCCCGCTCACTGCCATCACGGGACAGCTGGAGGTGCTACTGATGAAAAACCGGCCGGAAGAGGAATACCGGGAGGCTACCCGTGCCGTGCTAGAGGATATGAGGAAGCTGAACATGCTCCTTGACCGTCTCCTGCTGATGGCTCATGCAAGCTCCGAAGGCGCCAGGGAAGGGTTCAGTGAAGTAAGGATAGATGAGATACTGTGGCAGTCGCGCGAAGAACTGCTGAAGCATGACAGGACATACTCAGTGACCATAGCCCTGGATGAAAACATATCCGACATCGAATGCCTGACCATACACGGAGATGAACAGCTTCTCATGTCAGCGGTGACCAACATAATGGAGAACGGATGCAAATACTCTCCCGACAAATCTGTGAGGGTCTACCTCACCCATGAGGACAAAAAAGTAATCGTCAGCTTCACCGATAACGGTCCCGGCATACCGGAGGAGGAAGCCGCCCGCATCTTTGAATCATTCTACCGGGGCAGGCTGACCTCCGGAGTCAGAGGGCACGGCATAGGGTTGTCACTGGCTAAAAAGATCATTGATGGTCACCGCGGAGAGATAACCGTCATTCCCCGCAATGGCGAGGGGACAACAATCCGTGTCACCTTCCCCGCAGAGCCCTGAACATTTTTTTATCATTAATTGGCACGCGGGTAATCAGGTATCTGCACTTTGCTCTCCTCAGCCCCTGAGCCGGGAAAGCATGACTGCATCCGAATTCAGTGATTTCAGTAAAATCAGCTCCGTTCTGACAGCACGGATCTTAAAATGTAATAACTTTGAGTAATTGCTTCGGCAATTTAAGGTCTGTCTTACAATTTAATGTGTTTTTATGATAAGGAATCTGCTGATTACCCTTCTCCTGTTGGGATTAGCCTCCGGCCTTTCAGGTCAGGACAGGATCATCACACTGAACAATGACACCATCAATTGCAGGATAAGGAAGGTAACCCGTAATGATATATCGTTTGATGTAATCACAAGCGGGATAACCACAAGTGGAAATCTTCGCCTGGCAGAGATTAGAAGCTATTCGATCTCAACAGCAACAGGCAGGTCCCAGGATTTTAAACCAGTAAGCGGCAGAACGTCCGGCAATCTGCGTCTTGCTCTCAACGGAGGGATGGGCTACATCATCAGCAGTTCCGAAAAGGCTGAAGAGTCGATGGCACAGCTTGGCATAACGGAAAGCAACGCCAGAGCCTATTACAATGACTTAAAATCAGGCTGGTACGGCGGCGCTGACGCTGCCTGGCTGTTCCACCGGACTTACGGAGCTGGAGTCAGGTACAAATTCTTCAATACGGTTGCTGCCACCGAAGGAGAGATTGATCTTCCCGGCGAGTACAATATCTTTTTCTCAGAGTACAGGGAAAACATCTTTGTCAATTATGCGGGAGTGTTGCTGTTCTATCGCCAACCCCACAGCTACTATGAAAGATTCAGCCTGTATGGCTGCATCTCCATGGGGATGGCTTTCTACTCTAACCAGATGGAGTTCCTGTCAGAGTACTTCCTGGTAACAGGAGAAGCCCTGGGATTTGACGGGGGTATAGGTTTTGAATATGAGATAACTCCATACATCTCTGCAGGAGCAGAGGTTTCATTGTTCAACGCAATCATTAAAGAAATTGACATCACCAATGGCGTGATAGATGAGACCCAGGAACTCGATAAAGAAAACTATGAGAACCTGTCAAGAGCCGAATTATCAGTTGGCATCAGATTTTATTTTTGAATGAGATGAGACAGATAGTGTTAATTGTCAGCTTAGTACTGGCATTATTTGCCGCCTCATCATGCAATGATGAGTTTCTTTCAGGGAACAATGCCGACTTCTACACTCTTCCGGACACCCTGTTCATGGATAATATCAATCACAGTGCAACTGTTGCGTTTGAGCTGCCGGAAGAGATCAATACGGACTTCACGGTCTTCATGCGCCCCGGATGGCTAAGTGTTCCCTCACCCCGCGGTGAAGTAAATGATGGAATGGTAGAGCTGTCGCTCAGCATTGACGGAGCCAGCCTGCCCTACGGCTATTCAAGCCACTCCGGATTGGTGGTACTTGATATTGAGGAATTCGGATTCGTTTCATTCACAGTTATCTTTACCAACTTTGGATCACCTTCCATTCACTGCTCTCCGAATGAGATCATTTTTGATAATACCCTGTCTGAAACGATAGCCCTGATAACCCCGACGGAGGGCATACTGGACTGGCAAATAACCGGGATACCTGATTGGCTGACCTTCTCAATGACATCGGGAACAATTGTCTATGGTGACACCGAATGGATCACGGTCACCCTTGATGCCAACGAGATTGTTCCCGGTACTCCAATGAGCGCCACCGTCTGGATATCAAGTCCGCACGCGACAGGCCAGTTTGTACTGAAGATAACAGTCACCCCGTCAGCAGTTCCACATCCCGGAGGCCTGAATGTGAACGGCATCCTTGCCGATGCCGAATATCATCATAGTTCCGGATTGATGGCAATCTGCTCAAAATCGCCTGACAGGCTTGTCCTTTGCAATACCGCTACGGATATCACTGATACCATCAGCCTGGATAAATCACCGGTCTGTGTCAGTATCTCGGAAGATGGCCACAGAGCAGTTGTGGGATATTCCGTGGCCGTAATCAGTTATATTGACCTCGATAACCGCGAGATTATAGCAGACTATAGCATTGACTGCATACCCTATGATATTGTACTGGGGGAAAATGACTGGTGTTATATTACCCCTGAATCAGATCAATGGACCAGGCTGAGGAATCTTGACCTGAAGACCGGCCAGCTGATAGTCAGTCCCTCTTCAACACTCATATATGAGAAGACTCTCATCAGGAAAGTTCCGGGAAAATCATTCCTGGCCGGCTCACAGATCCCGCTCAGTCCCACCAGTCTGCTTATCTTTGACGTGACCGGCGGCCAGGCAGAGGATGCAGTTACTAACCACCATGAATACATAGGATCCTTCTGGCTTTCAAAGGATGGCGCCAGGATATACACCATGTTCAGGCAGGTTTATAATCTGCCGGAGTATGACGGTCAGTATCATTCCGATGAGCTCTCTCTTTTCGGCAACCTGGCAACAGATCAGCCACACATCCATGCCCTTGATGAATGTCCTGCAATTAACTGTCTTTTTGCATATTCTGCACAGTACTGGTTTGATCCGGGGAACTCAACCCTTATTGAACAGTTCAATGCATCCAATCTCAATAAGATAAGGAGCTACAATGTCTCCACAGAGTTATTGAACCTGGTTGGAACCTTTATCAGTTATGAAACCACTCCCCGGCATATCTTTGTCAACAGTGAAGGAACTACCATGTACGTCATTAAAATCCTGAAACCGGATTACAATATTGACGGGTGGTTCATAGAGGAGTTTGATCTCCGGGAAGGGGGATAGGATAAATAGGGCCACAGACCGGGTTATGTCAGTCAATGGTCTTGCCCAGTGAAAAATCGCGTGCCAGGTTCAGCGAGAAGCCATATTTCATGGCCAGTTGTGTGCCAGTGAATTTTTGCCAGAGCGGGATATCACCGGTGAGGGAGAGGTTCCACTTTTCCTTGATAAAATAGTTGATCTGGGGTGAAAGGTAAAACACCGAACTGCCAGTGGATTCGCGCCACATGTCACCTGTCTGATCCCTGCCCCGCAGCTCGTTTCTCAACTGCAAGATAGCTGTCCAGTCGCCCTTCAGCCAGGGGAACATAAGATGCTTTGAAAAGAAGAGCGAAGTGAAGGCTGATGTGCCCTGGCGGTAATCCTGTCTGTTCCTTGCATTTGCCTCTACCCTTTCTGTCAGGAACCAGCGTGTTCCCGAGACCGGCTGTTCCTTGACGACAAACGCCTGCCACACCGCCCCCATGGCGCCGGTGGTGGTCTGAAGATCGAGAGGCAGCTCCACCCCGTCACGGATAATGGGCCTGGTGGTAAAGGGGATTTTTACCCCCAGGCTTGAAGAAATATAGAACCTCCTTGCATTATCCTTTAACAATCCAAATTTTGCTGAGAGAACGGCACTTGAAAGACCGCTCCCGGAGAGTTTATAGTCAGGGTCGAGGTTGTAGACCTGTGTCTTGTTAAAATAATAGCCAAGCTCCGTCTCAAGGGTTATCCTGTCTGTTGCCCCGTATCCTGCCACGATACCCCCGTAGCTGTATCCGGCGCTTTCTATCAGATCGAAGTCTGACCGTTCCGTGCCCTCAAAGTACTGGTTTCCGTAATTGTAACGGAAGAAAGCAATGGTACGGAGCGAATTCTTTTCGAGCACAAGCAGATTACCTGAGCCTCCTACTGGATTGACTGACGAGAGGCACTGAGCACCGGCTCTGCCCGTCATGATGACAGTCAGCAGGAGTGCCGCCGTTATTATCTTACTCGGCGACAATATACACCTCTTTTGATAGTGTCGCATTGTTTCCGTCAGTAACTCTGCAGGTGACCCTGTTCCTGCCAAGGTCGCAGGGAGGAACCGTATAGGTGACCTGGCTGCCTGACCCCGTAATTATCCCGGCAGACTTGAGCCAGGTGTAGGTTATCTGATAGCCTGTTGCCACCGCTGTTATCTTCGTTGTCTCCCCGGGTGAGATAGTATCCTTGTCAGCTGTCAGGGAAACGAATACAAGAGGTTCTGACGGGTCGCCACCTTCCCCTCCGCCATTATTCTCACAGGCTGACAGTGAAAGTAAAATTCCCGCAATTAATAACAGATACTTCATTTGCCTTCACTTTTATCCTTGATGCATCTTATTGAAAAACCGTAACTTTTAGGAAAGGTATTCCATCTGCCTACCGTAGTCTGGTTGACGTCGAGGCATCTGCGCCAGGCGTTTGATCCATACTCGGTAGAAGTCCAGACGTACTCGTACTGATTGAGGAGTGAGTATCCGCCGCTTGATGATCTCCTTCCGGCATAGAGAGCCTCATAGCCTGAACTGCCGCCTTTCCCCAGGCTGGTGCCTACGCCCTGCCCGCGCCAGACGTTTGTCATGTCAGCCTCGGCCTGTGTCATGCCAAGGAACATCTCCAGCACTTTCCACTCTTCATCCGATGGTAAATGCCATCCGTCAGGACACAGGCCCTGGGCCTTTTCCTGGCGTGAGCCGTTCATTGCCACATCCCATGAATAGAGCCTCCCGTAAGTTTCAGCATTACTCTCAGCACCTCCGTACGGATAACATGTCACCGGTATGCTGTCAGGTGTTACGGTCACCCTCAGGTTTTGCTGCATCCATATCTGGTCACCAATAACAACAGTTGAATAGACATTCCCCTGTCTGTCAATAAGAATATTGTCGGGCACGGGTTGGTTCACCGTATCCTTTGCCACAGCAACCGAATCAACAGCGTCACGCACGGTCACCGAATAGATACCTGCCCTCAGTCCCTCGATATCCTTTGTGGTTGCGCCATTTGACCAGTTATATGTAAAAGGGGCCACTCCCCCTGTAACTTCCAGCATCACCGAGCCATCTGAGCCGCCGTATTCCGTAACATCGGTCACCGTCAGTTCAAGCATCAGGGGGTCCGGAGTCTCCTCGCCAGAGCACATGCTGAAGAACAGCAGCAGTCCCACCGCAGCTAAAGTATAGCTTCTCTGTGGTATTTTCCCTCTCATCTCTCCAGTCATATGTCAGTTTCCTTTAATCACACTGCCACGAATCTTAAGTTCTACTGTCGGATTGACCGCATTTGACTGAACAGTGATAGTCTTACTGAATGAGCCTTTAATTTTGGTATTGTATTCAACCCTGAGTGAGTCTTTGGCACCTGCATCTACCGGCTTTCTTGTCCATTCAGAAGCCATGCATCCGCATGAAGCACGTACATTGACTATCACCAGGGGTGCATCACCATCATTGGTGAAGACGAAGTAGTGTACCGCCTCGTCACCCGGGGCCATGGTTCCAAAGTCATGCTCGGTGGCTGCAAAGGTGATGCGTGCGCCGCCATCACTGCCGGAAAGAGCCGGCAGCATCCAGGCACAGGCAATAAACAAAACCGGTATCAAAATTGTCAGGAGAGTGAATTTATTCCTCATAACGCTAAACAACAATATTCCATATATACGTACAAGCAGCAAAAAAGATGCCTGAAAGGCAGACTTAATGCAAACGAATTTACTTCAAATGTGTGAGAAATAAAAAAACTGGCAGTAAGCTGCCTATGCAGCCGGCTTGTCCTTCCGGGTGTGGAAATAGGTAAGGCCGTTGATCTCAGTCATGCCCACCAGCACCAGACCCGATTCCTTCAACAGGTTTGAAACACTCCTGCGCGTCAGGTAACGGTTGGTTCTGGAATCGATGAAACTGTACATCCTGTTGATGAATGGAATCCTTGACTCAATTCCGTTTTCATAGACTTCGGCCTTGTCTGAGATCTGGCCCGGCATATTTCCCTGTTTGTCAGGAGCGCCATTCTGCATCCTGTTGTCAATGAAACACCCGATGAAGTTACTGTTTAACGGAAGGAGGCCTGTGATCTGCTTCAGAAAATCCCTTATCTCCCTGATGTGATTGAGTTGCCTGAGTGTAATGACTGTTCTTATGCCCTTCATGTCATCAGCGTCATAGAAATAGTGACGTGATGAAGGGATCACCAGCATTCCTGATTCCTTTGTAAGGCCCATGCGGTCAAGGTAATCAATAAGACTCTGACGTACTTCAAGGTCCAGCTCATCAAAGAGGTGAATAAGCCCGGTGTCTCTCAATGACAACCTCCTGGGGCTCACCCTCATTACAGGCTGATCCTTGTAAGTCTCTTTATTCAGTCCTATGGTGTCTTTCTCCATATGCTACGTCAGGTATTCTAAACCATGCAATTTCTGTGCCACTAGTCTTAGACAGTTTCTTTTGACGAATTTTCAATTCAAATTTATTCACTCTTTATGTCAACAACCAAACTATTTTGATGTTCACCTGCCACCCTTTGACCAACGGAACAAAACAGGAGACGACCAAAAAAAGGAGTATCACGCCCCTTCTGCCGGGTCACCATGTAAGTCCTGATCCAACAGGGGTGCTGTCATATGGCTCTGACGCCCTGTCTATGGGGAGTATCTCAAACCTCCCCTCCAGTCTTATATCTTCCGAGGAGCTTCCTGCCATCACCTTGAACCATCCGGGTTCCACCGTCCATCTCATATTTTTGTCCTGCATCTGCAACTCCTCGGGTGTAAGCAGGAACCGCACCCTCCTTGTCTCTCCCGGAGCCAGGCTGATCCTTTCAAATCCGCGCAGTTCCTTCTCGAAACGGATTACCGAGCTCACCTCATCACGCAGGTAAAGCTGCACCACCTCATCGCCAGCCCGTTCCCCGCTGTTCCTGACATCAACCGTCACCTCAACCGTTCCGCCAGCGAGCTGCTTTGCAGGCGTAATAACCAGGTTTGAATAATCAAACGCGGTGAAGCTAAGGCCATGGCCGAAGGGATAGAGGACCCCGTTCACTGTGGTGCGTGAATCTGCGTGAGCCGAAGGCTTGAAGGGGAAACACATAGGGATCTGGCCTGCCGTTTTGGGGAAGGTGACTGTCAGTTTCCCTCCCGGGTTGTAATCGCCGAACACTATGTCAGCAATGGCCTCGCCTCCGTACTTGCCGGGGAACCATGCCTCAATGATCGCATGGCAGTCACGCTGTGCCCTGTTTATGGTTATGACCCGTCCGTTCATCAGTACCAGTACTACGGGTTTGCCTGCGGCGATGATCCTTTCAAGCAACAGTTCCTGGTGACCTGCCAGATCCAGGTCAGTGCGCGAGTGCGACTCCCCCACGATAGTGTTATCCTCTCCCAGCACCAGGATCACCACGTCAGACTGGAGTGCCTTTGCCACCGCCTCTTCCATCTCTTCCATCTCCGCGCCGTCAGGAACAGAAGGGATCAGTTCGCTCCGGGGCCATCCGGCGTCAGTTATGCCGCAACCTTTCGCATAGAGTACTTCAACTGAATTACCCAGTTTCTCCCTGAAGGCCTCAACTACCGATTTGAACTCAATCTTTTTCGGACCATACCTTGAAAGAGAGTGACTTTTGTCTGCTGCATTGGGTCCGGCCACAAGGATGGTTCGTACCGCCGCCCGGTCAAGCGGAAGGAAATTATCCTGGTTTTTGAGCAGGATCATGGACTCATATGATGCCTGCATTGCTATCTTGTCATATTCAGGATCAGCAAATAACCGGTCTGCTTTATCAGGATCTTCCATGTAGGGCTCGTCGAAAAGTCCCAGCCAGAACTTTACCCACAGCACGTCGCGTACCCTGCTGTCAATGATCTCCATAGGAATGGAGCCCTCCTCAATCAGTTCGCGAAGGGGCATGATATATGATTCAGGCGAGCGGAAGGTAGTGCGTACATTCATCCCTGCCATGACAGCCTGCCTGACTGCATCCTTGTAATCGGGGGCAACCTGATGCTTTGACCAGAGGTATTCCAGTGCCTCGCTGTCAGAGACTACATAGCCCCGGAAGCCATACTGCTGCCTGAGCAACTCTGTCAGGAAATAGTATGAGCCTGTCACGGGCTCTCCGTCATAATCATTGTATGAACTCATGGTGCCGTGGGCTTTGCCTTTTGTGAAGGCCACCCTGAATGGTTCCAGCAGCAGCGAGTGCATCTCACGGGGCGCTATCTGAGGGTCAGTGCGTGTGGCATGATCCCTTCCTCCTATGGGTATGCTGTATGCTGCAAAATGCTTCGGTGTGGAGACCACCCTGTGCTCTTCCTGAAGTGCCAACACCTGCTCCAGTCCCAGTTGCGCCACCAGCCAGGGGTCCTCCCCGTAGCACTCCACCACGCGGCCCCACCGGGGATCACGTGCCACATCAAGGATGGGCGAATAGACGTTGGTGAATCCCACGGCCCTGCTCTGGAGGGCTGTGATCTTACCCACAGAGGCCACCAGCTCCCTGTTCCATGAAGATCCCACTCCTATCTGTGGCGGAAAGAGTGTGGCGCCGGTGAAGCAGGCCCCATAGATGCCTTCATTGGTGAAATCAACAGGTATGCCCAGGCGGGTCTCCTCAATGAACCACCTCTGTATCTCATTGATGGCTTTTGCATGTGCAGAGGGAGGCCAGGAGAAGACATCCGACCTGTAGCCGTTGAGTTGCTCATCGATGTTGGCTATGCCATCCTTCCACACCCTGTTCTTCCATTCCGGCGTGGGGAGCGAGTCGGTCAGCACCTTCCTGTACCCGTAAAGGGTAGCCAGCTGGCAGCTCTTCTCCTCAACCGTCATCCTGCCAAGCAGGTCTTCAACACGCGTATCATAATCAAGTGAAGGATCCTCATAGGGGTCCATTACACCATTCTTGTTAAAATCAATCCATCCCTTCTGGTAGACGGGGTTCTTTCCATAAGGAGTGTAAAGGCCTTTACCCTGGGGAAAAAGCGGCTGTATACCGGCAAGGAACAGTATCACGCCTAAAAAGGCTGTGAGGGCAGGTAATCTCATCATGTGCGTTTTATAATGAATGTATATCAGTGCTCTATTCGAAACTCACTGTAGCCTTCCGGCACTCCCTCCTGCACCTCCGCAGCATCAACGCAACCCCTGCCGGGCCCTCTCCTGCACCATGCCGTAAAGCTCTCCAGCTCCTCCCTGCTACCCTCAGCCTCTATATAGACACTGCCATCAGGCATGTTGCGAACATATCCGTTGACACCCCTCTTCCATGCCTCACGTGCAGCACTCCACCGGAATCCTACTCCCTGTACCATGCCGGTGACATGTATCCTGTAAAGAAGCTTCTTTTCCATCTGTCAGTACTTATGCTGAAAAGAAAAGGGGAGAAGCATTGAATATTTTTACTTCCAATTTACGTTATTTTATGCATTTTTGGAATGGTTTGTGACAAAAAGAGAGAAGTGATAAGCAGATGAAGAAGGGCTGGAAAATATCGATAACGGCATTGGCCTTTATAATCGGTCTTCCTCTCCTGTTTGCAGGTTCCGTCTACGCCGGACTCTTTGGCCGTCTGCCAGGGAAGAAGCAGCTAAGCCTCTACAGGAATGCAACGGCATCACTGGTCCTCTCCTCTGAAGGGGAGATGATAGGCAAATATTATTCGGAGAACCGGACCACAATAACCCGGGACCAGATACCGGATCACCTTATCAATGCCCTCATTGCCACGGAGGATGCCCGGTTCTACGAACACAGGGGAATTGATGCCAGGAGCCTTGTACGTGTCTTCTTCAAGACCATTATCTTCAATGACCGCAGCGCCGGAGGAGGAAGCACTATCACCCAGCAACTGGCCAAGAACATGTATGGCCGTAAAGATTACCTCATTCTGCCTGTCTTCATTAACAAGACAAGGGAGGCTCTCCTGGCGGGACGTATCGAGAAGGTCTTCTCCAAGGAAGAGATACTGATCCTTTACCTGAATACCGTCTCTTTCGGTGAAAATCTATATGGCATTGAGGCTGCCTCACAGAGGTACTTCAGCAGCACCACGGATGCTCTCACCATGGAGGAGGCCGCCCTGCTCGTGGGAATGCTGAAGGCAAACACCTCCTTCAATCCCCGTCTCTATCCGGATAATGCCGTCAGGCGGAGGAACGTCGTTCTGAAGCAGATGGAGAAATATGGCTACATCGGCTCCATGAAGGCTGATTCGCTTTGCGCACTTCCGCTGAAACTCAATTATAACAAGACAGATATCACCGGTCCGGCCGACTATTTCCTGGTGAGGGTGAGAGCGGAAGCTGAACGGATACTTAAGGAGATATCATCATACAGGGGCAGGGAGTGGGATATTGAGCGAGACGGCCTGATCATCACCACCACACTCTCCCTGCCCCTGCAACTGGCTGCCCGTGAGGCGTTTATGGCACATTTGCCGAAAATGCAGAAGAGGCTTGACGAACAGTATAATACATCATCCGGACGAAGGGCCCTGAAGGAGATACCTGACAGTCTCAGGAAGATGATGACCACTCTGCATGCCGGACTGCTTGCCATTGATCCGGCCACGGGTGCAGTCATGGCCTGGGCCGGAGGGATCGACTTCAAAACGCAGCCCTATGACCAGATCCTTGCCAGGAGGCAGCTGGCATCAGTTTTCAAGCCTTTCATTTTTGCCGCTGCCCTGGAAGACGGCATCGAACCCTGCCAGTATCTTGACAATGACTCCGTTGTGCTATCAGGATTCAATAACTGGAGCCCGGAGAACTACAACCACTCATACGGTGGTAAATACTCGCTCGCAGGCGCTCTGGCACATTCAATGAACATCCCCACCTTCAGCCTCTACATGATGACAGGCTTTAAGAAGGTTGACAGGCTGTGGAGGGAAATGGGCTTTTCCTATCCCCTGGAAGACATGCCATCGCTGGCCATGGGTACCGCAGAAGCAAGCATTCTGGAGGTGGCGCTTGCATATTCATCATTCGCCAACGGCGGAGAAAAAATCACACCATATTTAATTGAGTCAGTCAAATCTCCTGATGGCAGAATCCTCTGGCAGCATACCCCGTCCTTTAATCGTGACAGGGTCCTGTCAGAACGTTCGGCCACCCTCATGGCAGCCATGCTGCTGAAAGCCATCAGGGAAGGCACAGGAGCTTCTGTACACAGTGTCTACGGGGTGAAAGTGCCACTGGCGGGGAAGACCGGGACCTCACAGAATTATGCTGATGCATGGTTTGCCGCATTCAATCCGGGAATAGTAATAGTCAGCAGGGTGGGCGCTTCAACTCCGTCAATCCATTTCAACAACAGCCGTTACGGTTCGGGCAGCGCACTGGCACTTCCGCTGGTGGCAATGACCCTCAAGAAAGCCGAGAAAGAAAAAGGACTAATGACAAGGATCAATGTGCCGTTTGACCCCCTGTCTCCTGAGCTGGAGATGGCGCTTGCCTGCCCCGACTTCAGGGACAAGACCTTCTTTGACAGGCTGTTTGACATCTTCAAGGAGAAGGAGATAGACTATGAAGAAGCAGGCAGGCGCAGGCGTATTATCCGCGGAAGGATCTTCAGACGCTGATTTTTCATCAAAACTTCATCATCTGATCATTTTCTTGCAGTCCAGTAGTACAAACCAAAAAGAGATTAAAATGAGAAAAAGAGTAACCTTGCTGCTGACAGCAGCATTGCTCCTTGCTGCCGGAGCATGCAACGAGATAAACAGGGGCGATGAGCAGGGAAGAGTAATCCTCAAAGTCACTGACGCACCTTTTGATATAAGCAATATTGAATCAGCCCTGGTGACCATCACCAGGATTGAGCTGAAGAAGGCGGGTGACGGAATCAGTGACGGTAATCCTTTTATTACCATGTCAGAAGACACTATCACCATCGACCTCATTGACCTGAGGAACGGGATTACCGAGACTCTCCTTGATATGGAGATACCCACAGGGCAGTATGATATGATCAGGCTCTATGTGGATGAGGCAGGTCTCAAACTGAAGGATTCAGAAGAGATACACAGGTTAAAGGTTCCAGGTGGCAGCCAGACAGGCATAAAGGTTCTTCTCCGTCCGGCACTTGAGGTATCTGAGGGCAATCTCTCCGAGATACTTGTAGATATTGACCTCTCCAGGTCATTCATCCTGAGAGGCAATCCTGATCACAACAACGGTTTCATATTCAAGCCGGTTATCAGGGCAGCCAACATGGCGAAGGCAGGCTGTGTAAGGGGTACCGTCAGTGACGCGGAAGGAGACAAGCTGAACGAAGCCAGTGTGTGGATTGAGCAGGATACAGTTGTTGCCACTGCCTTCACCGATTCACTTGGTTATTATGCCATCATTGGTATTCCTGCAGGAGAGTATTCGGTCTCAGCCACGAAGGATGGGTATGATACAATCAGTTTTGACGGTGTGAATATAATCGCCGGCAATAAAACCATCCTGGATTTTGTGCTGACAAAGAACTGAAAGCCTGATTGATCTGAAACAGCTTCAATGAAAGCCGTGCCCCCGATGGCACGGCTTTTGTTTTTTGTGTTTTAAATAACTAAATTTGGATGTCAACCTACAGAGAACTGCCGGAAAACTAATCCCGGTCATTTAAGGAACTAAAACAAAAAGGAAATGAAAAAGAGACGCGTACTGATTTTTGTTGCAGTCATTTCAGTCGCACTGGCTACGGTGATCTCCTGCGCGGTCAATCCAGTTACCGGCAAGAAAGAGATTATGCTTATGTCAGAAGCCCAGGAGATACAGCTGGGATTGTCATATCACCCCCAGGTGATGGCAACTTTTGGGGAGTATGCCGATCCGCAGCTCCAGAATTATGTACAGGCTATGGGAACCGAGATGGGCAAAATGTCTCATCGGCCAAACCTTGAGTATCATGTAAAGGTGGTTGATTCACCCGTGGTGAACGCTTTTGCGGTCCCTGGAGGGTTTATCTATCTTACAAGAGGAATAATGGCCAATCTCAATAACGAGGCTGAGTTCATAGGAGTACTCGGTCATGAGATGGGGCATATAGTCTACCGCCACTCCGTCAGCCAGCAGACCAAACAGCAGCTTGGCACACTCCTCCTGATTGGCGGAATGATAGCCTCACCAAAGTTTGCCAATTATGCCGAACAGGCAATGCAGGGGCTGGAACTGCTCTTCCTTAGCTTCAGCCGGGATGACGAACGGGAGGCAGACGCCATAGGTTCAGAGTATGCCACCAAACTGGGATATGACGGAACAAAGATGGCAGACTTCTATAAGGTCCTGATCAAAATGAACATGGCCCAGTCAGAGGGAGGCGTTCCCACATTTCTCTCCACCCACCCCGATCCGGGCGACCGGTACAATGCGGTACTCAGGAATACCAAGGCATGGCAGGACAGTCTCAGGCTTCCCTCCTACAAGGTGAATGCCGACTCATACCTTCAGATGATTGACGGCATGATTTATGGCGAAGATCCAAAACAGGGATACACCAGGGACAACACCTTCTATCACCCTGAGTTAAGATTCAAGTTCTCCTATCCGCTGGGATGGAATCTCACCAATGCGCCTACTCAGGTCTCCATACAGCCTGCTGACGGCAGAGCATTGATCCTCTTCACCCTGGCAACACAGAAGACCCTTGAATCAGCCGTTGACAGCACCCTCGCCATGTACGGCCTGCAACTGCAGCGTGCAGAGAGGAGAACCGTCAACGGAATGCCTGCCATTATAACCCTTTCCGTACAACAGTCCCAGAATCAGCAGACAGGAGCCACAGCCTCAAACTCTGTTCTCTCTTACTTTATTGACTACGGTTCCACATTCTACGTTTTCCATGGCGTATCCACCGATGCTGACTTTGCAGCCTATGCTCCCACCATGGAAGCATCAATGAAGACCTTTGCACGCCTGACTGATGCATCCAGGATCAACGTCAAGCCAAAGAGGGTGTATGTTAAAAAGACACCCCGCACATCAACACTGGCAAGTACCCTGAGCTACTACGGCATGCCGCAGGACATGATGGAAGAGCTTGCTCTGCTGAACAACATGGAACTCACTGACCAGATCCCGGCAGGAAAATATATTAAGATTGTATCCGAATAGCCATTTTGACAAAATATCGTATAATAGTAATCTGAAAAACTGACAGACATTGATATACCAGACATTGGGAAAATCAGGCCACCGGGCCTGGATTGACAAGAACAGGCTCTACCTGAAATATGGTCTGATTGGCCTGTTCATCATCATACTGCTTGCCACCTCTCTCTTCCAGGTGCAGCCTGAGGAAGTTGGTATCATAACCCGCTTCGGCAAGTATGTGCGCAAGGTTGAACCGGGGCTTAACCTTAAAGTCCCGATCATAGAGAGACTCTATAAAGTTGCCGTTGAGAGGCAGCAGAAGGAGGAATTCGGTTTTCGGACCACCTCTGCCGGGGTAAGGTCAGAGTATACCAAGCAGGGCACCGCGGATGAATCACTGATGCTCACCGGTGATCTCAACCTGGCTGATGTGGAGTGGGTGGTTCAGTACCGTATTGAAGACCCTTACAGCTTCCTCTTCAGGGTCAGGGAACCGGTGGTAGCCCTGCGCGACATCTCGGAAGCGTCTATGAGGGAGATTGTGGGTGACCGCACCGTCAACGAGGTGCTTACCGTGGGGAGGGCAGAGATAGCCTCCAGCGTTCACCAGAAGATTCAGCAACTCTGTTCCGAGTACTCACTGGGAATCAGAATCGAACAGGTGGTGCTGCAGGATGTCAATCCTCCTGATCCGGTCAAGGATGCCTTCAACGACGTGAACCAGGCACAGCAGGAGAGGGAGACGCTTATCAACCAGGCCCGCTCGGAATACAATAAGGTAATCCCCAAAGCAAAGGGACAGGCGGAGGAGACAATACAACGTGCCGAGGGTTATGCCACCGAAAGGGTCAACAACGCCCTTGGCGAAGCCACCCGCTTCAATGCACTCTACCTTGAATACATCAAGGCACCGGAGGTAACAAAACGAAGAATCTACCTCGAAACAATGGAGGAGATCCTTCCAAAAGCCGGCAATAAAATCCTGACTGATGAGAGTGGCAATAACCTGTTGCCTCTCCTCCAGATGCAGCTCACCTCAAAAAAGTAATCCATGCGCACAAAAACTGCAAAACTTATAGTAATAGTCAGCGTGCTGCTGGTGATCCTGCTTCTGATCCTGGAGTGCGTTTACAAGGTTAAGGAGACAGAACAGGTTGTGGTGACACAGTTCGGGAAACCCGTCGGAGAGCCTAAAATCACTCCGGGGCTGAAACTCAAAATGCCCTTTATCCAACGGGCTAACTACTTCGAGAAAAGATACATGGAGTGGGACGGAGATCCTAACCAGGTGCCTACCAAAGACAAGAAATTCATCTTCGTTGATACCTATGCCCGGTGGCAGATTACCGATCCTCTCCAGTTCTTCAAGAGACTCACTGATGAAAGAGGCGCACAATCGCGACTGGCTGACATCCTCGACGGTGAGACCCGTGACCATATAGCAGGCCATAACCTGGAAGAGATTGTGAGATCAGTGAACAGAACCCCTGTTTCATCAGGACTTATCGGCGAGGAGGCGGGAGACACGCTGAACAACATCACCACAGGGAGGCAGAAGATAGAAGACATGATCCTTATCTCTGCAAATGAAAAGGCAAAGGATCTGGGCATTGTCATCCTTGACGTGAGGATCAAGCGCCTTAACTATGTTGAGGAGGTGAGGACGCAGATTTATGAGCGAATGAAGAGCGAGCGTTACCGCATTGCAGAAAGGTTCCGGTCGGAAGGCCAGGGGGAAGCTTCAAAGATCAACGGAGAGAAGGAGCGTGACCTTAAAACCATCCAGTCAGAAGCCTACAGGAAGGCGGAAGAGATACGGGGGAAGGCCGATGCCAGGGCAACAGCCATCTATGCGGGCGCCTATGACCAGTCAGCCTCAGCCCGCAACCTGTACAGCTTCGTTAAATCAATGGAAACCTTCCGGATGACCTTCGACAGTACCACTACAATAATACTCTCAACCGACAGTGAGCTTTACAAATACCTGACCGGGTTCAATAAATGAGCCAACCCTGACCAACCCGGGGAAGATGTGCCTCAGGACGCATCAGAATGATACCGTGGAGTTTTTGAATTCCGCGGTATTTTATTGCCCGGACAGCCTCCTGCCACCAGAGGATATAATCAAAGCGCAGCCCCTGTTGGTCAACACCTGTACGGCATCTGTCAAAAGAGGCCGGCCATAAGCAGTTTTCATACGTATATTAGTATAGAATTCATCTCTGAAAGACATGAAGACATACTACCAGATAACAGCAGAAGGAATAGGAATTGTCCTGCTCCGGAAAAGGAAGATTGCAAAAGCGCTTCGCAGGTGGTTGCGTGAAAAAGGTTTGTCCTACGAGTACGTTTTTTACATCCAATAATCTTTCAGGTATAGTTTCTGTTCAAGAATTTTCCGAAGCAGCTCTGACCGGCCCCTCCAACGGGGCCGGTACAATTCTTTAACCCCTACAGGGTATTCCCCACAGCCTGCCACCCTGAAAATGACGTCTGCCGAATGTACAAAAGGCCGCAGTCATAGACTGCAGCCTCTGTTCTCTATATTCATTCCCTGCCTTGAGATTCACCCCCTGTCAGGGAAGAATCTGCGCCACCAGTAATTTTTCCTTACTCTTGCCATAACTAAATACGTCTGCAAATATGCAAACAATTTTTTTTATGGCTTATTGTACAGGCCTCTATTTTTTAAGAAGGTCCCGGATTTCTTTCAGAAGAACAACTTCATCACTCGGAGGAGGAGGTGTTGCGGGAGCTTCCTCTTCTTTCCTCTTGAGCTTGTTCATGCCCTTAATCACGAGGAAGATACAGAAGGCCACAATCAGGAAGTCAATAATGTTCTGAATGAACATCCCGTAGTTGATTGACACCTCGCTGACAGCCGGTTGTATTACGTTAGCGCCATCCATCACGGCCTCCTGGCCTTTCTGCAATATGGCCTTCAGACTGCTGAAGTCTACTTTCCCGAGCGCCAGGCCCAGTGGCGGCATCAGAACGTCATTCACCAGTGAGGTGATGATCTTTCCGAAAGCGCCGCCGATGATGATACCAACGGCCATGTCAAGCATGTTGCCCTTTACGGCAAACTCCTTGAATTCTTTTACTATTCCCATAGTCTGTAAGTTTTAGATTAGTACATCTGATCAGGTTAACAATTACCAAATATACAAAAAGGTATTACAAAATAATTTATATGAAACAATGATTTAGTTTTGACACCTGAAGGTGGCGGCGTTTAGATTTTTTTATTATCTTACACAATTGTAAACAATCTATCCGGGAATTCGTTTACCTTATTAAGTATTAACCTTTTAAAAATATCGAAGCATGTCAGTACTAAAAGTAATTGAGATTATGGCGTCTTCTCCCGTTAGCTGGGAAGATGCAGCAGCAGCTGCCGTAAAGACTGCCGCCAAGACAGTTAAGGAGATACGTTCTGTCTATGTACAGGACCATAGCGCAGTGGTTGTAAAAAACAAAATCACTGAATACCGTGTCAATGTGAAAATAACTTTTGAAGTAATTTAAAAATCAAAAAAATGGGACTAATTTCTTTTATTAAAAATGCAGGAGCAAACATCTTCAAATCTGAAGCAAGGCGCGAAGAGGAAAAAGCTCAACTTATTCTCGATCATGTTAAAAAGTTCGGATTTGATGTAAGCAGGGTAAACGTGGCCGTTGATGACGAGAAGGTTACACTTACCGGTTCGGTTGACACCCAGAGTAACAAGAACAAGATCATTGTTACAGCCGGAAATATTGAAGGCATATCAGTGGTTGAGGACCACCTGGTTGTAATTAATCCTGAACCTGTTGCACCTCCGGAGCCGGAGAAGCAGTTCTACACTGTCAAGAAGGGCGACTACCTTTCAAAGATTGCCAAGGAGGTTTATGGCGATGCAAAGAAATACCCGATCATCTTCGAGGCAAACAAGCCGATGCTCAAGGATCCTGACCTTATTTACCCCGGACAGGTTCTTGTAATTCCTCCGATACAGTAGCATACACTACATATTTTTATGCAGGAGGCTGTCTCATACTAAAAAGGGGCAGCCTCTTACTGTTTATGAGTGATGATATTCATTTATCATCACTGGCACGGCAGATCTAAGACCCGCTGCTACAACAATTAATCAATTCTGTTGTTATATTTGCACAGGTGAAAAAAAGAGGAACCATATCGTCATTCATCTCCCTTTTTCTGATCATGCTGACGCTGTCAGGAAGCTTTGGCTTCACCCTGATCCACCATACCTGTCTGCACTGCGGAACAGATGAAACCATTCCCGTGCTGGCAGTCAATAATGATAACGGCAGCTGCTGCTGTCACGGTACAACCGGCCCAGATCACAGGCACAGTCAGGGTGACCTGGTACTTTCTGACGACTGCTGCACACATGAAGCGGAAAGGGTTGTGACTGACGAGCTCGTTCGCGCAGAGTCGCAAAACGAGATCATACCCTATTTTCTTGCAGCAACGGTGATAGCAGTACTTGACTGTCACCATATCACAAATCACAGATCATTCGCCGGGGAAAAACCATCTCACCTCGGTCGTGACCTGACAACCCTGCTCTGCAGGATTCAATCCTGATTCTTTCATAGGGAAACAACTGCCCGGACGGAAGAAGACCATCATCTCTGTCCGGAAATTGTTGCAACTGATACTGCAGCTATGACGGCCACAGGTCTCATGCTGCGGAATCATTGATTCTTTTTCTGACACATTCTCAATGAAAAATTTTTTACAGCAGGATGAAAAACTTAATAATACTATTTATGATATCTCTTGTCCCTGCCATGGCAACCGGCCAGGGCCGGATAGAGGGCAAGGTGATGGTTGCGGGTGCTGACAGGGCATCTGATGGTGATATACTGCCCGGGGCAAGTATTGTCTGGGCAGGAACCACCACAGGCACCTCGGCAAACACTGCCGGATACTTCACCCTCAGGAGAGTAAGGGGGCATGACCTGCTCGTTGCCAGCTTTGTCGGTTACACAAGTGACACTGTCCTCGTAACACCCGACACTGAGTATATAGAAATATTCCTGGAAGAGAGCAGCCTGATAGATGCGGTAACCGTCATCGGCCGGGCTACAGGCGCCCATATAGACAGGGATGCTACAATTGCCACGGTGAATATCACTGCAGCGGAACTATGCAAGGCAGCATGCTGTAACCTCTCGGAAAGCTTCGTAACCAACGCCTCCGTTGACGTCAACTATGCTGATGCCGCCACCGGTGCCAAGCAGATACAGCTGCTGGGACTTGCCGGATCCTATGTTCAGATACTTACTGAAAATATCCCGGCAATGTACGGGCTGGGGGCTGCGTATGGCCTCAGTTATATTCCCGGACCGTGGATGGAATCAATCCAGGTCTCCAAGGGAACAGCCTCGGTGCGCAACGGTAACGAGTCAATCACGGGCCAGATCAACGTTGAGTACAAGAAACCGGCCACCAGCGAGATTGTATTTGTAAACGGCTTCGTCAGTGATGCAGGCAAGATAGAGACCAACGCCAACGCCTCGGTAAGACTCAGTGATTACTGGAGCACCATGCTCCTCGGTCACGGTGAGACACAGTCGGGTGCCCGCGATCATAACCATGACGGTTTTCGCGATGAGCCTGACGTCAGGCAGTACAGCTTTATGAACCGCTGGGACTACCTCAGCAATAATCTCACTTTCCGTGCCGGCATCAAATACATGAGGGAGGAAAGGATAGGAGGCCAGTTTGACTATTCCCGCAATGATCCGAACACATGGGACAGCGGTTACGGAATAAACATAGGCACTGAGAGGGCCGAAGCCTTCACCAAACTGGGAGGCATGTTCGGACCGTCTGACAACATGTCGCTGGGATGGATACAGAGTATGACCTTCCATGAAATGAACTCATGGCTGGGATTCAACCAGTATGATGCTACACAGAAGAGCTACTATACCAACCTGTTATACCAGTACTTCCCGGCAGAGAAACATACGGTTGACGCCGGTGTAAGCTACCGCTTTGACCACTATGATGAACTGCAGGCCATCTACCGGCCGCTGGCAGACCAGGTAATCCCCGGTCATGAGGCGGAGACGGTTGAATCAGTACCCGGCATGTTCCTTCAGTACACCTATAATGACTCGGCGAAGGTGACCCTGCTTGCCGGGGTGCGCTATGACTTCTACAGAAACCATGGCGCCCGGTTCACTCCGCGTGTGCACCTGCGCTATGAGATCATGCCCCACCTGACCCTCAGGGCTTCAGCGGGCAAGGGTTACCGGACAGTCCATGTGCTTGCCGAGAACATGTACTTCCTGGCAAGCAGCAGGGAGATGATCATTGCCGGGGACCTGGATATAGAAGAAGCCTGGAACGCGGGTGTCAACCTGACGGGATATATCCCCATCGGCGGACGCGAGCTGAGGCTGACAGGCGAAGCCCACCGCACCAGCTTCGTTAAACAGATAGTGACCGACCTGGATACAGACATTGACCGCGTGCTCTTTTATAACCTTGATGGCCGGTCATGGTCAAACGTCTTCCAGGTGGAGGCACAGATGCAGCCGGTGACAGGACTTGACATCTCCGCTGCCTGGAGGTGGAACGACGTATGGCAGACCATCGGAGGGGAGCTTCGCGAAAAGCCTCTTTCATCACGTTACAAGGGCCTGCTGACAGTCTCCTATACCACCAGGATGAGAAAATGGCAGGTTGATTACACGCTCCAGTACAACGGCCCCGGGAGGATCCCCTCAACCCTGGCCAACCCGGAGCCCTACAGGGGCAATGATTACTTCAGTGCCTACCCGGTGATGAACGCCCAGGTAACCAGATACTTCAGGAAATGGAGTGTCTACCTGGGAGCTGAGAACATTACCGGCTCAAGGCAGCATAATGCGATCATCGCACCGGAGGACCCCTTTGGCCCCTACTTTGACGGGGCAATGATATGGGGTCCGGTACACGGCCGTAAGCTATATGCCGGATTCCGGTTCGCTATTGACAGACCACAGAATTAAATGACAATCACAAAAATCAAAACAATGAAAAAAAATCAGTTAATAACAGCAATTCTTTTACTTGTCTTCTCTTCGCTTTCGCTCAGCGCACAGGAAAAGAACAAGAAGGAACTTAAGACGGTCAGATTCTTAACCAGCATCGACTGTGAGAACTGCGTCAATACCATAATGAAAAATGTCCCCTTTGAAAAAGGGGTCAAGGATGTCAAATGTGACCTCGCCACAAAGGAGGTATCCATCAAGTACCAGGAGGATAAGACCAGTTCGGAAAAACTAAAAAGATCCATAGAAAAACTGGGCTATACAGCCAGTGAAATCAAGGAAAAGAAAAAAGAGGAGGGTTCACCTCAGGAAAACTTACCGTAAAGTTATATTTTTGGGTATCGACAGATAATCCTTACTAATTAACCGGTACCCGATGAAAAACTTGCGTTTTCCTTCACTGATTGCAGCTCTGAGCCTGATTATTCTCTCAGGCGGATGTAAAGACAAATCCTCTTCCGGGCTCTTTCTGCCCCGGAGCACCCCGGAGGCAGAGGGAGTATCCTCTGCCGCACTGATCACCTTCCTCGACTCAGTTGAAGCTGACAGGCATGAGTTTCACAGCATAATGATTGTGCGCCACGGCAAGGTGGTTGCCGAGGGATGGTGGGATCCCTACAAACCGGATCTGAGACACACCCTTTACTCTACCAGCAAGAGCTTCACATCCACCGCCGTAGGCTTTGCTGTCACAGAGAAACTGCTGAGTGTGAATGACCGGGTGGTTTCCTTTTTCCCTGACCAGCTGCCTGACACTGTCTCACCATACCTGGAAATGATGACCGTCAGGGACCTGCTGACAATGTCTGCCGGACAATCGCCTGACCCTACCGGGGCAGTCACCAACTCTTGCAGTGAATGGGTAAAAGGTTTCCTTGCAACTCCCGTAGTGAAAGAGCCAGGGACGGAGTTCCTCTACAACTCACTGGCCACATTTATGCTCTCAGCAATAGTTCAGAAGGTCACCGGTGAAAAGATTGCCGACTATCTCCAGCCGCGCCTCTTCGGACCACTGGGCATTCAGGGGTACGACTGGGAAGAGAGTCCCGATGGCATTAATGCAGGAGGCTGGGGTTTGAGAGTCAGGACGGAAGATATGGCAAAGTTCGGGCTGCTCTACCTGCAGAAAGGCGTGTGGAACGGCAAACAGATAATCCCTGCAGAATGGGTGGAGGAAGCCACAACATTCAAGATTGATCAGGCTCCCGACGAAGCACCGGAGGTAAAAGCAAAGAACGACTGGATGCAGGGGTACTGCTACCAGTTCTGGCGCAGCAGAAACAATGCTTTCAGGGCTGACGGCGCCTTCGGCCAGTACATTATAGTCATGTCGGAAAAGGATGCTGTGGTGGCCATCACATGTGAGTCGCCTGATATGCAGGACGAGATCAACCTTGTATGGGATCATCTGCTGCCTGCATTACAGGATGGCCCCCTTCCGGAAGATAAGGAATCACTGGCCCGGCTGAAAGAACGCCTTACCACACTGGCATTGCCCATGCCGGCAGACAGTCCTGACTCACCGCTGGCCTCACAGCTATCCGGGAAAAAATTCCTGCCTGCTGACAACACGAATGATCCGGGTTATTTCAATGCATTGTTTAATAACGATACGTGCACTCTCTCAATGAAGACAAACGGGCAGGAATTCAAGATCCCGTTCGGGAGGGGCAAATGGGTAATTTCTGAGACCGGGCTGGCAGGACCTAATCTCATCAACAGGCCGGATGGAAATAATCTGCACCGCATAGCCGCCGCCTATGAGTGGAGTAATGACAGCACCCTTGAGATGATCATCAGGTACATTGAGAGTCCGCATCACATCAAGGTGAAGTGCAGCTTTGAAGGTGACACGATGGTCATGAATACAAGACTCAGTACTCCTCCGGGATACGACATGCCTCCTATGAAGGCTGTAATGGAAAAACAGACGACATACTGAGATAGTGCAGGTAGGATCCTGTCAGGCTCCGTGAGTTATCCCTGCCAGTTCCCTGATGACCACCGAGGCGCAGACAAGGCCGAAGGCGGCAGGCATGTATGACATTGTACCCACGCTGGAGGCTTTGTTGCTCTCGTCTGAACCACGGACTATCAGGCTCTTGTCAACCACCTCCGGGCTGTAGACAGCAAGAAAACCCTCATGCACCCCAAGCTTGTGAAGCTTTTTACGGAGCATGCGGGCCAGGTTACAGAAATTTGTCTCTGAGATATCAGCCACCCTGATGGCTGTTGGATCATACTTGCCCCCGGCGCCCATGGAGCTGACAACACGCAGCTGCAGGCGCAGCGAATGATATACAAGAAAAACCTTTGGAGAGAGAGTGTCAATGGCGTCAACCACATAATCATACCTCTCTTCTTTCAGGATATCTGTCATCCGCTGGTCACGTATGAACTCGGGGATAATCCTCAGTTGCAACTCCGGGTTTATATCCAGCAGCCTCTCTCCCATCACCTCCGCCTTCTTCCTGCCTGTTGTAGATGTCAGTGCCGGCAGCTGCCTGTTCCTGTTGGCAGCGGTGATCACATCGCCGTCAATGATTGTCATGGCACCCACTCCCGCCCTGCAGATCATCTCTGCAGCCCAGGAGCCAACTCCTCCCAGGCCGGCTACCAGCACATGTGATTGTCGCAGCTTCTCCAGGGCTTCAGGACCCAGGAGCATCTCGGTGCGCGAAAGCCATCCCTCCATCACAGGCTGAAATTCATGAGTAAGTTGAAGTTATTGCGGATGAGGCTCTCTGCCTGGCGGGTGTCATACCCTGCCGCAGCCTCAAAGATACGGTACACCTCTTCTATTGCCTCACCCGAGTCGTCAGTCTCAAGCAGCAGCCTCTCATGGTCTACTGCTGCAAGCACCTCTGTTGTCAGTCCCTTTGCTCCCAGTGAGAACCAGAAACCCTCCTTTGCCAGTGAGGCTGCCAGGCTGCCGCTGCCCCTGAACCCGTGTATTACCCAGGGCCGGCCGGGTTTGATCTCCCGGCGAGCCCGCCTCAGCTCATCCCACCCCTTCACGCAGTGGATCACCATCGGCCTTCCTGTCTCTTCCGCCAGTGCTGCCTGGAAAATGAACACATTCATCTGTATCTCCCCCTGTGCTCCGCGAAGCCGGTCAAACCCGGCCTCGCCTATCAGTACCACATGCGGGTGGGCTGCCGTGAGCAGAAGCTCAGTCCGCATCTGTTCCGCGTTCTCATCAGTCAGCCGCCAGGGATGTATGCCTGCCGAAAAGAGCATGTTGCCAGGAAAATCAGCCGGAACATTATCACCGGCCATCAGGTTCACTACGGCAACCGTGTCTGCGGCGGTGGTCCTGTTGTGGGTGTGGAAATCAATAAACCTTATGTCATGCCCTGCCTTCATGCAGTTGTTGATGCAAGCCTGCCAATACCGTTCCCCAGTCGTGCCAGGGTCTCGTCCCTCCCGATAAGGGCCGCAATGTCAAAGAGGTGCGGACCGCGTGAGGCTCCTACCAGCAACAGCCTGAAGAGATTAAGTATAGCGCCGGTATTGTAGCCCTTTGAGACAATCCATTCCTTGACGCTCGTCTCCAGCACCTCCGTAGTGAAAGGCTGCACTCCTGCAACCATCCCGAACAATTCAGTCATCTGCCTTGGAGAGTCAGTGTTCCACCTCTTTCTTACAACCTCAGCATCATAGCTCTCTGGTGCAACGAAGAAGAAGTCTGCCTCATACCAGAGGTCCCTGACAAATCCGGCCCTCTCCTTTACAAGCGAAACAATTTTTACCAGCCTGGCGAAGTCCGGTTGAAATCCTTTTTCCTCTACAACGGGCATGAAAAGGCGTGCCAGCTCCTCATCGCTCTTTGCCTGGAAATATTTGGCATTGAACCACTTTGCCTTATCGGGATCAAAGCGTGCGCCTGACTTGCCCACCCTGTCGATAGAGAAGGCTGCAATCAGCTCATCCATGGTAAATATCTCCTGTTCCGTGCCGGGGTTCCATCCCAGGAGAGCCAGCATATTGACAAAAGCTTCGGGGAAATATCCTTCCTCCCGGTATCCGGAGGCTGTTTCGCCGTATGGCCAATAGAGCGGAAAGACCGGGAATCCCATCTTGTCTCCGTCACGTTTGCTCAGCTTGCCCTTGCCGGTGGGCTTGAGCAGGAGCGGCAGGTGGGCAAAGAGGGGCGCGTCCCAGCCGAAGCTGCGGTAAAGCAACACGTGCAGAGGCAGTGATGGAAGCCACTCCTCACCCCTGATAACATGCGAGATCTCCATCAGGTGGTCATCAACAATGTTAGCCAGGTGGTAGGTGGGCATGCCGTCGGATTTATACAGCACCTTGTCGTCAAGGGTGGAGGTGTTGACAACAATGTCGCCCCTGATAAGGTCACTGAAGTGAATATCCTCATTCTCCGGCATACGGTACCTTACAACATATTGCTCGCCCGAAGCAATGCGTTTTTCAACCTCCTTCCCGGCAAGGGTGAGAGAGTTTTTCATTGTCATCCTGGTTGCACAACCATAGTTGAATGTCGCGCCGCGCGATTCATGCTCCTTTCTCAGCTGTTCAAGCTCTTCCGGGCTGTCAAAGGCATAGTAGGCATCGCCCCTGCGGATAAGCTCATCAGAGTACTGCCGGTAGATCTCCTTTCTTTCGCTCTGCCTGTAGGGGGCAAAGGGGCCGCCTTCGCGGACACCCTCGTCTGTTTTTATTCCCGCCCACTCAAGTGAGTCCATGATATACTCTTCAGCACCCTCCACATAACGGGCCTGGTCTGTGTCTTCAATGCGCAGGATGAATGTCCCGCCATGGTGCCTTGCGAAAAGGTAATTATAAAGAGCAGTGCGCACGCCTCCAATATGGAGAGGTCCGGTAGGACTCGGTGCAAAACGCACGCGTATGTTTTTTTCAGTCATAATGGTCTGATGGTTAATTGCCGGCGATAAAGATATAAAATTAAAAAAGAGGCTGTCGCGGATGACAGCCTCCTGAACAGTGAAGTACCACCCCTGATCAGATCAGCCCTTTCCTGTGTTTTTCGGTAATCACCTCAAGCATGTCCCGGGTCATCGAGTCAAGGTTGTACACCGGGTTCCATCCCCACTCCTCACGGGCTGCAGTATCATCCATGTAGTTCGGCCATGAGTCTGCTATCTTCTGCTTCATGGGGTCAACGTCATAGTCTATGACGAAACCGGGGATATGTTTCCTGATCTCGGCCGCAATAATCTCGGGATCGAAGCTCATAGCGCTGATATTGAATGCATTCCTGTGCTTCAGCCTGGAAGGATCTGCCTCCATGAGGTTGATGGCGGCATCAATTGCATCAGGCATGTACATCATGTCAAGGAAGGTTCCCTTTGAGAGGGGACAGGTAAATTTCTGATGCTTCACAGCCTCGTAATAGATCTCTACGGCGTAGTCGGTGGTGCCCCCGCCAGGAAGGGTCACGTTTGAGATGATGCCCGGATACCTGACGCCCCTAGTGTCAACGCCGAAGCGAAGATGGTAATAATCGCACAACATCTCGCCGGTAACCTTGGTGATACCGTACATAGATGTAGGTCTCTGGATGGTATCCTGAGGAGTATTGTCAAGGGGGGTGGTGGGTCCGAAGGCGCCTATGGAGCTGGGGAAGAAAACCGCGCAGTTGTATTCGCGGGCTACCTCCAGTACGTTGTAGAGACCGTTGACTCCTATGTTCCATGCCAGCCCGGGGTTCTTTTCCCCTACAGCTGAGAGCACGGCTGCAAGGTGGTAGATGGTGTCAATGTTATATTTTTTCACTGCGGCCGCCAGCTCCTCTTTATCCGTGGTGTCAACCTTCAGGAAAGGACCGGTTTCAGCAAGCGCTCCGGTGGGCTGGGTCCTGTTGATGCCAGCCACTACATTGCCGCTGCCGTACCTTTTTCTTAGTTCCAGGGTGAGTTCAGAGCCTATCTGTCCTACCGAGCCGGTTACTAGTATGTTCTTCATTTTCTTCTGTGTGAGTTATGGTTTTCTGTTGTTATATGATCATCAGAACAGGGGAACAAACTTGATGATTTTTTCAGCAAATTGTTCTGACAAAAATCATTTAATTGTTATTCCAATAACATAGGGCTTATGGAACAAAGTTGATATATTTGCCCGTCTAATAACCAATTACATAGTTAATCAATAACTCCATATCCATGTACACAAATTTTCAGGAATTTCTGACCGGTGAGCTAAGCGCTATCAAAGAGGCCGGTCTTTACAAGGGTGAAAGAATCATTGTCTCTCCCCAGGGTGCAGAGATTACCCTCAATACAGGACAGACTGTCCTTAACTTCTGTGCCAACAACTACCTTGGCCTGTCGGCAAACAAGAAGCTGGTTGAAGCTGCAAAGAAGGCGCTTGACACTCATGGTTACGGCATGTCATCGGTGCGGTTCATCTGTGGCACGGGTGATCTCCACAAGGAGCTGGAGCAGAAGCTTGCACAGTTCTTCGGTACAGAAGACACAATCCTTTATGCTGCCTGTTTCGATGCCAATGGCGGAGTCTTCGAGCCGCTGCTGTCAGAGCAGGATGCCATCATCTCCGATGCCCTCAACCATGCTTCCATCATTGACGGCGTCCGTCTCTGCAAGGCTCAGCGCTACCGTTATGCCAACGCTGACATGAATGACCTCGAGGAGAAGCTGAAAGAGGCACAGGCGCAGCGATTCAGGCTGATAGTCACTGACGGCGTCTTTTCAATGGATGGCAATGTGGCACCGCTTGACAAAATCTATGAGCTGGCCAATAAATACAATGCCATGGTAATGGTAGACGAATCACATTCAGCGGGCGTGGTCGGTGATACCGGTCGCGGAGTCACAGAGCTTTATGACCTCAAGGGAAAGATAGAGATCATCACCGGCACCCTGGGCAAAGCCTTTGGTGGAGCAATAGGAGGATTCACTACCGGGAAGAAGGAGATAATTGATATGCTGCGTCAGCGTTCCAGACCCTATCTCTTCAGCAACTCTATCCCGCCACTGGTGGCCGCTGCAGGAATTAAGATGGTAGAGATGATGACGGAAACCAACGAGCTGCAGGATAAGCTGCACTTCAACACGAAATATTTCATGGACAAGATGATGAAGGCAGGCTTTGATATCAAACCCACCCAGTCAGCCATCTGCGCCGTAATGCTCTATGACGCCAAATTGTCACAGGAGATGGCTGCGAAACTGCTGAATGAAGGGATCTATGTCACAGGCTTCTATTATCCCGTAGTACCAAAAGGCCAGGCACGCATCAGAGTACAACTCTCGGCAGCACACGAAACCGAACACCTTGACAAAGCCATAGCCTCATTCACAAAAGTCGGAAAGGAACTGGGCGTTTTAAAATAATTAAATTTTTTCGCCCTGTCTATTATTAAATAGGTAAGGGAAGGTTTAAAAAATTAATTTTTTTTGAACTTTCCCTTGTTTTTTTAAAATAATGATTAATTTTGTCATCCATAAATGAGACCATGAACTATACGTCACTGTTTATTATTGCCCTCTTTCTTCTCATCGCCATAAGCGGATGACCGGGGAGTGATATATAGTGACCATAAATGTATACAGAAGCTTCCCGGGAAACCGGGGAGCTTTTTTTTTACAAATGTCAAGCAATGAAAAGGGAACTCAGGAGTAAACGTACAATGACCGGCAGGACAATGGCCGGCGCCAGGAGCCTCTGGCGCGCCAACGGGATGAAGGAGGAACAGTTCGGCCGGCCGGTGATAGCTGTCGTCAACTCATTCTCGCAGTTCGTCCCGGGTCATGTACATCTGCATCAGGCTGGGCAGCTGATAAAAGCAGAGCTGGCGGAGAGGGGACTCTTTGCTGCGGAGTTCAATACAATAGCCATTGATGATGGCATTGCAATGGGGCACGGGGGAATGCTCTATTCCCTTCCCTCGCGTGACCTGATTGCCGACAGCGTGGAGTATGTATGCAATGCCCATTGCGCTGACGCGATGATATGCATCAGCAACTGCGACAAGATCACTCCCGGCATGCTTATGGCAGCCATGCGCCTCAACATACCCGCCATTATTGTCTCGGGCGGACCCATGGAGGCTGGTATGGCCGGGGGCAGGCCTGTTGACCTGATTGATGCAATGGTGGCCTCTGCTGATGACAGCGTCACGGACAATGATCTGCTTGAACTGGAAAGATCAGCGTGCCCTACCTGTGGTTCCTGCTCCGGGATGTTCACAGCCAACTCCATGAACTGCCTGGCAGAAGCACTCGGGATGGCGCTCCCGGGAAACGGGACCGTGCCGGCCACACACTCGGCCAGGAATAACCTCTTCATAAGAGCTGCCCGCCTGATTGCAGATATGTCAGAGAGATACTACAATGAAGGTGACGATTCCGTTCTGCCCCGTTCGATAGCCACCAGGGAGGCTTTCATGAACGCCATGAGCGTTGACATAGCCATGGGAGGATCAACCAACACCGTTCTCCATCTCCCGGCCATAGCCCATGAAGCCGGGGTTGATTTTACCATGAGAGACACAGACGGACTCTCACGCCACGTACCCAATATCTGCAGGGTCTCCCCCTCCTCGTCATATCACATGGAAGATATTAATCGCGCCGGTGGAGTATTTGCAATCATGGGAGAACTGAGCAGAGGCGGTATGCTTGACACAGGGGTTGGGAGAGTAGATTATCCAACTCTTGGGGATGCACTCGCAGACTGGGACATCAACAGTGCCTCCGCACTGCCGGAGGCACTGGATCTGTTCCTCTGCGCACCCGGGGGCACGGTACGGACTGAACCATTCACATCTGTTGCAAAGTACCACTCGCATGACACAGACAGGGTCAACGGTGCTATAAGAGACCCCGGTCACCCCTACAGCAATGACGGGGGACTGGCCGTGCTGTATGGCAACCTCGCCCCGGATGGGTGTATTGTAAAGACAGCGGCCATTGACAGCTCAATGCTTAAGTTCAGCGGACCGGCCGTGGTGTTTGACTCGCAGGAGGCAGCCGTTGAAGACATCCTCGGCGGGAGAGTAAAGGAGGGAGATGTGGTTGTGATACGGTATGAGGGTCCCCGCGGCGGCCCGGGGATGCAGGAGATGCTCTACCCCACCTCATTCCTGAAGTCAAAGGGACTGGAGCGCCACTGTGCACTCATTACAGACGGCCGCTTCTCGGGAGGATCCGCGGGACTGTCGCTGGGACATGTCTCCCCTGAGGCCGCCGCAGGGGGAACAATAGCCCTGGTACGTGACGGTGACAGGGTGGAGATTGACATCCCTGCCCGCACCATCAGGCTTGCACTGGACAATTCAATACTTGTAAAGCGACGAATGGCCGAGGAGGTCAGGGGCACAGCAGCATACACTCCCGCTGCCAGAAACCGTTTCGTCTCGCCGGCACTAAGGATCTACGCGGCACACGTCAGCTCGGCAGACAGGGGAGCAATAAGACTTATCTGAGACAATACACTGACAATGAAAGTGAGTAACAATATCCAAGCAGCCCTGAAGGACGGGGCAGAAGTAACAGAGACTTCGGAAGCAGGCAATGCCGGAGCGCAAGCCCGGGAATCCGGGCATGGCGCAACTGTATCCGCAGACACGGTGATCACCGGTGCCGAGGCTCTGCTCAAAGCACTCATCGAAGAGGGTGTCGATACCATCTTCGGCTACCCTGGCGGCGCAATCATGCCCGTCTATGACAGACTGCTCGATTACACTGACAGGCTAAGACATATACTCACAAGGCATGAGCAGGGAGCTGCCCATGCAGCACAGGCCTACGCCATGGTGACAGGGAAACCCGGGGTATGCTTTGCCACATCAGGTCCCGGAGCAACCAACCTGGTGACAGGCATGGCCAATGCCTTCCTTGACTCGGTGCCGGTGGTATTCATCACGGCACAGGTGACAGCAGGACTGATAGGCACCGATGCATTCCAGGAGACGGACATACTCGGCATCTCGATGCCGGTGACCAAATGGAACGCCCAGGTAAAGAGAGCAGAGGAGATTCCTGACACTGTGGCGCGTGCCTTTTATATCGCCCGCACAGGGCGACCGGGACCCGTACTGATTGATATCGCAAAGGACGCCCAGTTCGAAAACCTGACCTACAGGTACTCCCGGTGCACCTATATACGAAGCTATAACCCGGTCAATCCTCTGATCAGCAGGGATATTGAGTCGGCTGCGGTGATGATCAACTATGCCGAGAGGCCTATGATCCTGGCCGGCCACGGAGTCATCATCTCCGGAGCCATGGCAGAGCTGAGGGCCCTGGCTGAAAAGGCAGCTATCCCCGTGGCAGTGACCCTGCTCGGCTTACCGGCCTTCAGCCATGATCACAGGCTGTACGCCGGGATGCTGGGCATGCATGGCAACTATGCTCCCAACGTCCTGACCAACAAGGCAGACCTGATCATTGCCGCAGGTATGCGGTTTGATGACAGGGTAACCGGTAACCTGAAGAAATACGCTCCGGGCGCACGTGTGATACATATCGAGATTGACCGGGCAGAGATAAACAAGAATGTAAGAGCAGACCTCGGCATAAACAGTGATGCACGCGAAGCAATCACTGCCCTTCTCCCACTGGTAAGGGAAAGAAGCAGGGAGGAGTGGATCAGGGAGTTCCGCATCCTTGACCGGACGGAGCATGAAAAAGTGGTTAAACCGGAGACGGAACCTGAGGTGGGTGATCTGACAATGGGCGAGGTTGTGAAGACAGTCTCTGAAATGGCAGGCAGGGATGCCGTGGTGGTGACCGATGTGGGACAACACCAGATGGCCGTAGCTCGCTATTACCACTTCACTGACAGCAACAGGCTGGTCACTTCGGGAGGAATGGGCACAATGGGCTTCGGGCTGCCGGCAGCACTGGGGGCAGCCGTGGGTGGCGAAGGCAGACAGACAGTAGTCTTCACCGGCGACGGCGGACTACAGATGACCGTACAGGAACTGGGAACAATAATGCAGTACCGCATCCCCGTGAAGATCGTCCTTCTGAACAACAGCTTCCTCGGGATGGTGCGCCAGTGGCAGGAGATGTTCTTCAACAGCCGCTATGCCTCAACAGAGTTGGTCAACCCTGATTTCGTGATGCTGGCGTCAGCCTACGGCATCTCAGCACGAAAGGTAACCTCACGCCAGGAGCTGAGAGAGACCGTGGAAGAGATGTTCTCCGCCAACGGCCCCTTCCTGCTGCAGGCAGAGGTGAGCCGTAAGGCCAATATCCTCCCGATGATTGAACCGGGAGCATCAGTATCTGAAGTAACACTTACTTATAACGGAAAGTCATGAAACAGGAATTTACTATCTCGCTATTCAGCGAGAGCCACATCGGTATACTCAGCAGGATCACCCTCATCCTGACCCGAAGGCAGATAAACATTGAGAGCATCACGGCCTCAGAATCGGCGGTGCCCGGCGTGCAGATGCTGACAATGGTGGTCCGCACCACACCTGAGATGGTGGAGAAGGTGGCCCGCCAGATAGAAAAACTGGTTGACGTCCTTAAAGTATTCGTGCACACCTCCACGGAAATCATTTGCCAGGAGGTAGCTCTCTACAAGGTAACCACCCGCGGGCTGATGTCTGGCAGCATGTCAGCCGATATCGTCAGGAAGTACCACGCAAGGATCCTCGAGGTGACGTCCGAATATACGGTGGTGGAGAAAAGCGGCACCAGGACGGAGATCAAGGAGCTGCTCACACTGCTTGAACCCTGCGGGGTGCTGCAGTTCGTCAGCTCAGGACGTATAGCCGTCACCCGGCAGGTAAAGGAGCTGAACACCTATCTGAAGGAGATGGACGAAGCCCGGAGGAACATGCAGGAAGCAGTTGAATTGTACAGTTGAACAGAAACACTAACCTAACAGTAATTTATTATGGCACAGATTGATTTCGGAGGAGTAGTTGAGAAGGTTGTCACCAGACAGGAATTTCCGCTGTCAAAGGCACGCGAAGTACTTAATGACGAGGTTGTAGCCGTCATCGGTTACGGCGTCCAGGGGCCGGCACAGGCCATGAACATGCGTGACAACGGCGTCAATGTGATAATAGGCCAGGCGCCGGAGTTCAGGGCTGACTGGGACAGGGCAGTGGCAGACGGATTTGTCCCGGGGGTTTCACTCTTCACGGTTGAGGAGGCGGCTGTCCGCGGTACCGTGATACAGTACCTGGTCTCTGACGCCGCCCAGCGGATACTGTGGCCGTTCATCAGGCCGCATCTAACACCAGGTAAGGCACTATATTTTTCACACGGCTTCTCGGTAACATACAAGGAACATACAGGGGTGATACCTCCTGACGATATTGATGTTATCCTCTGTGCCCCGAAGGGATCGGGCACAAGTGTCAGACGCAACTTCCTAGCCGGCGCCGGCATCAACTCCAGCTTCTCCGTTTTCCGTGACCATACCGGACACGCTGAGCAACGCGTCCTGGCCCTGGGCATAGCCATTGGTTCAGGTTACCTCTTCCCCACCACCTTTGAGAAGGAGGTATTCAGCGATCTCACCGGCGAGAGAGGAGTACTTATGGGAGCCCTCGAGGGGATCATGGAGGCCCAGTACCAGGTTCTTCGTGAAAACGGCCACTCGCCATCGGAAGCGTTCAATGAGACGGTGGAGGAGCTGACACAGAGCCTTATCAGGCTTGTCGATGAGAAGGGCATGGACTGGATGTATGCCAACTGCAGCGCCACGGCCCAGCGGGGGGCGCTCGACTGGAAGCCGAGGTTCAGGGAGGCAACCCTGCCTGTCTTCAGGGAGCTGTATGAGAAGGTGAGCTCCGGCGAGGAATGTGTCAGGGTACTCACCTCAACCGGGTCACCCGGATACCGGGAGGAACTCAATGCCGAGCTGGCAGAGATGGGCTCATCTGAGCTCTGGAGGGCAGGCGCAGCGGTAAGAACACTGAGACCGGCGGAAAAGAAATAACCTCAGTACTGAAATCATGGACAAGAACAGGGTAATAATCTTCGATACCACCCTCCGCGATGGCGAACAGGTGCCGGGATGCCAGCTCAATACGGTGGAAAAGATCGAGGTGGCAAAGGCACTCGAAGCACTGGGTGTTGATGTGATTGAGGCAGGATTCCCGGTATCCAGCCCGGGCGATTTCCGTTCGGTGGTGGAAATTTCAAAGGCCGTAAGGGAACCGGTCATCTGTGCACTAACCAGGGCAGTAAAGAAGGATATTGAGGTGGCGGCAGAAGCGCTTCAGTATGCCACGCGGAAACGTATTCATACCGGCATAGGCACCTCGCCGTGGCATATTGAGTACAAGATCAGAACCACCCCTGAAGAGATCATCAGAAGAGCCGTTGATGCCGTTAAATATGCCAGGACTTTTGTTGAAGATGTGGAGTTTTATGCCGAGGATGCCGGCAGGAGCGACAATGAGTACCTGGCCAGGGTGACGGAGGCGGTTATCACCGCCGGAGCCACGGTGGTCAACATCCCTGATACAACCGGGTACTGCCTCCCTGAGGAGTACGGCATGAAGATCAGGTATCTCATGGAGAATGTTCCCAATATTGACCGTGCAATCATCTCTACCCACTGCCACAATGACCTGGGGATGGCCACCGCAAACACCATGATGGGCATCATCAACGGTGCCCGGCAGGCAGAGGTGACTATCAACGGCATAGGGGAGAGAGCAGGAAACACCTCACTGGAGGAGGTGGCCATGATCATCAAAAGCCATCATGATCTTAACCTGTCTACCGGCATCAGACCGAAGCTTATCTTCAGCACCAGCAGGCTGGTATCAACCCTGATGAGCATGCCGGTGCAGGCTAACAAAGCTATCGTGGGCCGTAATGCCTTCGCTCACTCCTCAGGAATACATCAGGACGGTGTCCTGAAGAAACGCGAAAACTATGAGATCATTGACCCGCAGGAGGTGGGCGTCAGGGAATCGTCTATCATACTGACGGCCCGCAGCGGAAGAGCGGCATTGAACCACAGGCTTGAGGCCCTCGGAATTGAACTCGGAAAGGAGGAACTGGATGAGATATACCACCGCTTTCTGATGCTGGCCGACAAGAAGAAGGAGATCAATGATGAAGATATCCGGATATTGTCAGGTGAGGTCTTCCGGGGAGAAAAACGACTTAAACTTGAGTCGCTTCAGGTCCTCTGCGGTAACTCGGTGATGCCGGTAGCCACTGTGGGCGTAAGGATAAACGGGGAGGTGCATACCTCCACCGCCCCCGGTAACGGCCCTATCGATGCTGCAATCACGGCTGTCAAACACCTGGTGCATGATAATGTCCATCTGGAGGAATTCCTCATCCAGGCCATCACAAGGGGCAGTGACGATATCGGGAAAGTACACATACAGGTGGAGCATGAAGGCAGAATTTATTATGGGTTCTCGGCAAACACTGACATAGTAACTGCCTCTGTGGAGGCATTTATAGACGCAATTTCAAAGATAGACAATGAGCGGAAAGACACTCTTTGACAAGATCTGGGATGCCCACCTTGTCAGGTCTGTGCCGGATGGTCCTGATGTACTTTTTATTGACCGTCATTATATCCATGAGGTAACCAGCCCGCAGGCCTTCAGCGGCCTGCGGCAGAGGGGGATCAGCGTATTCAGGCCGGAGAGAACCGTCGCTACCGCTGACCATAATATTCCAACCGTCAACCAGCACCTGCCCATTGCCGACCCTGTCTCCAGGTCTCAGGTGGAGACCCTGGAGGATAACTGCCATACTGCGGGTATCACCTACTTCGGGATGGGTGATCCGCGTAACGGCATAGTCCACGTCACCTGCCCCGAACAGGGTTATACCCTGCCGGGGATGACAATTGTCTGTGGCGACAGTCATACATCAACGCACGGGGCTTTTGGCACCATCGCCTTCGGTATAGGCACCAGCGAGGTGGAGATGGTGCTGGCCACACAGTGCCTCCTCCAGACCCGGCCGCTGAAGATGAGAATTAACGTTGAGGGGGCACTCCGCGAAGGCGTAACATCAAAGGATCTGATTCTTTATATTATAGCCTCACTCACAACCGGAGGGGCAACGGGCTTTTTTGTTGAATACGCCGGCAAGGCCATCCGCAGTCTGAGCATGGAGTCGCGGATGACTGTCTGCAACATGAGTATTGAGATGGGTGCCCGTGGCGGGTTGATAGCCCCTGATGAGATCACTTTCAGCTGGCTCTCACAGATACCCGCGCTCTCTGACAATCCTGCCTTTGAACGCCTTGTGGATAACTGGCCCTCACTGAGGAGCGATACGAATGCGCCCTTTGACAGCGAGGTAACCTTTGATGCTCAGCTGGTGCCTCCAATGATCACTTACGGCACTAATCCCGGCATGGGTATGGCCGTTGACGGCATCATCCCCTTGCCCGGCGAAGCAGGGCCGTCAGCCAACGGCTCCTATCTTAAATCACTCGAATACATGGGATTCAAGCCAGGGATGAAGCTGCTGGGGCACCCTGTCGATTATATCTTCCTGGGCAGCTGCACCAACGGCCGCATTGAAGACCTGAGGCTCTTCGCCGCCGCCGTGGCCGGAAGGAAAAAAGCAGCCGGCGTCACTGCACTGATCGTCCCCGGGTCACAGCAGGTGGCACGTCAGGCTGAGCGTGAGGGCCTGACCCACGCACTGCGCCTTGCCGGGTTTGAGGTGAGACAGCCGGGCTGCTCCTCATGTCTTGCAATGAATGATGACAAGATCCCCGCAGGCAAGTACGCCGTCTCCACCTCAAACCGCAACTTCGAGGGGAGACAGGGACCCGGTGCAAGAACACTCCTGGCAGGACCCCTGACGGCCGCGGCGGCGGCAGTGACAGGAAGGATAACCGATCCCAGGGAGATGAATCTCAGATGGTAAAAAAAATTTGTTACGCAAGATGAAAAGAGAAAAATTCACAATACTTGAATCAACATGCGTTCCCCTGCCACTGGAAAATATTGATACTGATCAGATTATCCCGGCACGCTTCCTGTCATCCACGGAGAGGGAGGGATTCGGGGAGAACCTCTTCCGCGACTGGAGATTTGACGGAAACGGTAATCCCGTGCCCGGATTCGTGCTTAACAGGCCCGAATACCGTGGTGAGATACTCATCACCGGCAGCAACTTCGGATGCGGTTCAAGCAGGGAGCATGCCGTCTGGGCTATTGCTGACTACGGGTTCAGGGCGGTGGTATCTGACTCCTTCGCCGATATCTTTATGAACAATGCTCTTAACAATGGCCTTCTGCCCGTGGTCATTCACTCCGGCCTGCTGACGCAACTGACAGCGCTGGTTACAGAAAAACCTGGTACAAGGATCAGGATTGACCTGGATGATCAGCTTCTCTCCGTCCCCGGCACCGGATTGCGGTCGGGCTTCCCGGTGAACGGCTTCAGGAAGGAGTGCCTCATGAAAGGACTTGACAGCATTGATTACCTCCTTGCAATGAAAGAGGAGATAGAAGCGTATGAAAGGAGCCGCTAAGGATGAAAGTTGAAATACTTGATACCACCCTCAGGGACGGCGAGCAGACACAGGGGGTCTCCTACTCACCTCTGGAGAAGCTGCACATAGCCACAATGCTCCTGCGTGATCTGAAGGCTGACCGGATTGAGGTGGCCTCGGCAAGGGTCTCCCCCGGGGAACAGGAGGCGGTGCGCCTCATAACCTCATGGGCAGAACAGAACGGTATGGCTGAAAGGGTTGAAGTGCTGGGTTTCGTTGACGGCACCGGCTCCATTGACTGGATCAGGGAGGCAGGAGGCAGGGTGATCAACCTGCTCTGCAAAGGCTCGCTGCGCCACCTGGAAAAGCAGCTGAGAAAGACCACTGATGAACATATAGGTGACATCCTTGATATCGTGGCGATGGCAGAGGCCAGGGACATGATTGTCAATATCTACCTTGAAGACTGGTCAAACGGCATGCTCTCATCACCTGAATACGTCTTCAGGATGGTTGATGCCCTGTCAGTAAGCAGCATAAGGAGGATCATGCTGCCTGACACCCTCGGGATACTGAATCCTGACCAGACATTTGACTTCTGTTCGCAGATGACTGCCAGGCATCCGGAAGTCCATTTTGATTTTCATCCTCATAACGACTATGACCTGTCTGTTGCCAACGTTTTTGCATCAGTGAAGGCCGGGGTAAAAGGGATTCATGCCACTGTAAACGGATTGGGCGAGAGAGCCGGCAACGCTCCGCTTTCAAGCGTCATCGCACTGCTGAGAGATCACCTCAATGCGGAAACAGGTGTGAAGGAGTATGAGATTACGCGTGTCAGCCGGATGGTGGAGAAATTCAGCGGAATAAGGATCCCGGTAAACAAGCCGGTAATCGGCGCGAATGTCTTCACCCAGACCTCGGGTGTGCACGCTGACGGAGACAGAAAGGATAATCTTTATTGCAGCCACCTGAGCCCGGAGAGATTCGGGAGAAAGAGGGAGTATGCACTCGGAAAGCAGTCAGGCAAGGCTACAATCCGAAAGAACCTGGAGGAGTACGGGATGGAACTGAGTCCGGAGCTGATAGCCAGGGTGACCGAGCGTGTTATAGAGCTGGGAGACAAGAAGGAGAGCGTCACCCGCGAAGACCTCCCCTTCATCATTGCCGACGTCCTGGGCGAAGACCGTTCAGGATACAGGGTCTTCATCCGGAACTACTCACTGAACCTCACGTGCGGCCTGAAGCCCTCAGCAAGCGTGCAGGTGGAGATTGACGGGATCCTTCACCAGGAGACTGCTGCCGGCGACGGGCAGTATGACGCATTCATGAAGGCCCTGAGAATGATTTATGAATCACTCGGCACCGGGCTGCCCCTGCTGACAGATTACGAGGTATCAATTCCCCCCGGAGGAAAAACCGACGCCCTTGTCGAAACCGTCATCAGATGGAACCATAACGGCAGGGAGTTCAGGACGAGGGGGCTTGATGCCGACCAGACCGAATCAGCCATCAAGGCCACAGAAAAGATGCTGAACATAATCTGCTGCAACGAGACAAACCATAAGCACAATAAACTTATAGCAATAACAGATGAATTATAATATAGCTCTTCTTCCTGGCGATGGCATAGGACCGGAGGTGATTGAACAGGCTGTGAAGGTTTTGAAAGTCACCGGTGAGGTAACCGGGCACACCTTCAGCTTCACTGAAGGGCTGGTTGGTGCCGTGGCCATCGATCACTCCGGCAATCCCTTCCCTGATGAGACCCTTGACCTGTGCCGCAGGTCAGATGCCATCCTCTTCGGTGCAATAGGTCATCCCAGGTATGACAATGACCCCTCTGCAAAGGTAAGGCCGGAGCAGGGACTGTTGAGGATGAGGAGTGAGCTGGGGCTGTATGCCAATGTCAGGCCGGTGAAGAGCATCCCGGCGCTGGCGGGGATGTCGCCGCTGAAGGAAGAGATAGTGGCAGGAACTGATATTGTGATGGTCCGTGAGCTGACAGGCGGCATCTATTTCGGCAAACCTCGTGGGCGCTCAGAGGACGGGCTGACAGCCTATGACACCTGCACTTACAGCCGTAGCGAGATTGAGCGTGTGGTGCACCTGGGCTGCCGGTATGCCAGGCAACGACGAAAGAAGGTGACTGTGATTGACAAGGCAAATGTGCTGGCTACATCACGTCTATGGCGTGAGACAGCAAAAGAAATTGCCGGTGAATACCCTGATGTCGAAATGGATTTCATGTTCGTTGACAATGCCGCCATGCAGCTTGTCAGGAACCCGTCAGCATTTGACGTCATCGTTACCGAGAACATGTTCGGAGATATCCTCTCCGACGAAGCCAGCATGATAACCGGATCACTGGGAATGCTGCCCTCGGCATCCATTGGATTGTCAACCTCCCTTTACGAGCCCATACACGGCTCTTTCCCGCAGGCAGCGGGAAAAAATATAGCAAATCCCGTGGGAACAATACTATCAGCGGCAATGATGCTTGACCTGAGCTTCGGTCTGGCGAAGGAAGCTGAGATGATAACAGTTGCGGTGGAGGAGACTGTGAAAGAAGGATACGTTACGGCTGACCTTGAGGACAGAAATCCCTGCTCCACAACTGTTGCCGGTGAAAGAATATGCAGCCGTTTGAGAGAATTTTCTGTATAAAATTTTGTCCGGCGGCGCTTCGAATTAATAAAAGGCTATATTTGCACCGGATAACAGACAATGAACACATACACGATACATCACCATCATCATCATCATACTTGCTCTCAGGCGAGATGAAAATGGTGTGTGGTGAAAACTGAATATCATGAACCCGTCTGAGCAGATCAGGCGGGTTTTTTGTTTTCTCACTGGTCTGCTCTGGCATAAAAAACAAAATGCAGAATGAGCATACTGAAGATAGCAATCCAGAAAAGCGGCAGACTGAGTGAAAGCTCCCGGAAACTCTTTGACGAATGCGGTATCAGGATCAGCAACAGTGCCGGCACCCTGAAGGTGGTGGCAGGCAACTTCCCGGCTGAGATACTCCTCCTCCGTGATGACGACATCCCGCAATACGTTGAACAACAGGTAGCTGACATAGGCATCGTTGGGGAGAACATAGTACTTGAAACAGAGAAGGATGTGGATATCCTTGAACAGCTTGGCTTCGGCGGATGCCGCCTGTCGCTGGCAATACCAAAGGAGGAGAACTACACCGGCCCTGATTATTTCATGAACAAAAGGGTGGCAACAAGCTATCCGGCGTTGCTTGCTGATTATTTCAGGTCAAGGAAGATCAAGGCTGAGATAGAGGAGCTCAGCGGCAGTGTTGAGATTGCTCCCGGAATCGGGCTGGCAGATGCCATCTGTGACATCGTCAGCTCGGGGAGCACCCTGCTCACCAACGGGCTGAAGGAGGTGGAGACAGTCATGAAGAGCCAGGCAGCTATCATTGCCAACCGGAACATCAGCGGCCCGAAGAGGGAGATACTTGAAAAGCTGCTCTTCCGTATCAGGGCTGTGAAAAACGCCAGCGAAAACAAATACATACTCCTCAATGCCCCGGAATCAGCCGTACCGGAGATATGCAGAATCCTTCCCGGGATGAAAAGCCCCACAATACTGCCCCTGGCAGAGAAGGGATGGTGCAGCCTCCACTCGGTTGTCAGGGAGGATGAGTTCTGGGAAAGGATAGACCGCCTGAGGGCCGCCGGAGCTGAAGGAATACTTGTAATACCCATCGAAAAAATGATTGTGTAATGAAAATATTGCTATACCCAGGTGCTGCTGAGCTGGCGGCAGCCCTGCAACGTCCTGCCGAAGGGAACAGCGAGATTGACATGACCGTCAGGGAGATTCTCATGGCAGTGAGAAGCGGCGGAGATGCTGCACTAAGGGAGTTCTCTGAGAAATTTGACGGCTTTGTGGCTGCCTCCCTGAGGGTTGAAGCTGACGAGATTGAGCAGGCTGAACGTGAGGTCAGCCCGGCACTGAAAAAGGCGATCCTGTCAGCTGCATCAAATATTGAGAAATTCCACCTTGCAGGGGCCGGAACTGCAAGGTTTGTAGAGACCGCTCCGGAGGTCACCGAAACTGCTCCCGGTGTCCGCTGCTGGTATCGCGACTCACCCATAGAAAAAGTGGGACTGTATGTCCCGGGAGGAACCGCTCCCTTGTTCTCCACTGTACTGATGCTTGGTATCCCGGCCCGGCTGGCAGGATGCGGGGAGATAGTCATGTGCACGCCGCCCGGCAGGGACGGTAAGATCAACCCGCTGATACTGTATGCGGCGAAGGTTGCCGGGGTGAAAGCCATCTTCCGTGCCGGCGGCGCCCAGGCGATAGCTGCCATGGCATACAGTACAGAATCAATTCCGGCAGTGTACAAGATCTTCGGCCCCGGTAACAGGTACGTCACCCGCGCCAAGGAGCTGGTGCAGCTGCAGGGCACCGCCATCGACATGCCAGCCGGGCCGAGCGAACTGATGGTCATTGCAGGCAGTAACGCCAATCCCGCCTTTGTTGCAGCAGACCTCCTCTCACAGGCTGAACACGGCACCGACAGCCAGGTGATTATGCTCACTGACAGCCGCGAGATGATAACCCTCGTGGAGAAGGAGACAGAACGCCAGATGGCACTGCTGCCACGAAAAGACATTGCAGCCCGGTCGCTCGAAAACAGCTCCCTGGTACTCTTTAAATCAGAGGAAAAGTGTCTTGAAACAGCAAATCACTACGCACCCGAACACCTGATAATCGCCACCCCCGACCCGATACGTTCAGCTGAACGTGTTACAAGCGCAGGCTCGGTGTTCCTGGGCAACTACAGCAGCGAAAGCACCGGCGACTACATGATGGGACCGAATCATACCCTCCCGACGGGAGGTTTTGCTAAAAGCTTCAGCGGAGTCACCCTGGGCAGCTTCATGAAGAGGATATTCTTCCAGGAGGTGACGGCAGAAGGGATCCGGAACATCGGGCCTGACACGGTACTGATGGCAGAGGCAGAGATGCTTGGTGCACACGCGGCGGCAGTTTCGGTCAGGCTTGATTACCTTGATAAAGACAGGCATAAGAAGTGAAAACAAGACTGCAATGGTTGAATTATCCGCAAAAGCATTGAAGTCAAAAATCGGACAGCAGAAAACCAACCTGCAGCAGTGAAGTATTGATATAAGACCTTGATGATGAAACGAACAGATAAACTTGTAAGGCCAAACGTTCTGAAGCTTGTCCCCTATTCATGCGCGAGGGATGAATACGAGGGGAGTGACGGCATCTTCCTTGATGCCAACGAGAGCCCGTACGGGCCGCTCAACCGGTACCCCGATCCGCGGCAGTGCGAACTGCGTGAAGCCATAGGCAGGCATAAGGGAATTCCCGCCGGGAATATCTTCCTGGGTAATGGCAGCGATGAAATAATCGACCTTTGCTTCCGCATCTTCTGCAATCCCGGCAAAGACAGGGCGATGATCTTTACCCCCACTTACGGCATGTACGGCGTGGCCGCCTCGGTAAATGACATCGGAATTGTCAGGATTCCCCTCGATGACACATTCAATATCGACCTCCAGGCTGCAAAACCATGGCTGAAGGAAGATACCCTTAAACTTGTCTTCATCTGCTCACCCAACAATCCCACCGGAAACTGTATGAACCCTGAAACCGTTGAGACCATCATCAGTGAATTTAACGGGATAGTGGTTATTGATGAAGCCTATGCCGACTTCAGCGGGAAGCCATCCTTTGCAGAGCGCGTTGGCGAATTTGACAACCTCATTGTAATGCAGACATTCAGCAAGGCGATGGGGCTGGCTGCGGCAAGAGTGGGAATGGCATTTGCCGATGCTGACCTGCTCAGGTATTTCTTTGCCATGAAGCCACCCTATAACATCAGCACCATCAACCAGGAGGCTGCACTCCTGAGGCTGAGCGAGGCAGACACTGTGGCCCGGCATGTGCAGTCGATAATTACAGAGCGTGAACAACTTGCCTTACGACTCACTGCGCTTCCCATGGTGGAGAAGGTCTGGCCGTCCGACTCAAACTTCCTGCTGGTAAGAATAAAGGATGCAGACTATATATACAATACCCTTGCTGAGCGGAAAATTGTAGTCAGAAACCGGAGCCGCGAGATCCCCGGATGCATCCGGATCACCACCGGCACCCCGGAAGAAAACGAAAAACTGATAAGTGAACTTGAAAGGATAAGCGTATGAAAAAGGTATTGTTTATAGACCGCGATGGCACCATCCTGAAGGAGCCGGACGATGAACAGGTAGACAGCCTGGAGAAACTGGAGTTCATGCCGGGGGTGATAGGGGCTCTCTCAGCCATAGCCCGGGAGACCGACTTCGAACTGGTGATGGTTACCAACCAGGATGGTCTTGGTACCCCCGCATATCCTGAAGAGGATTTCCTTCCGCCGCAGAACAAGATGCTCAGCATCCTTGCCGGCGAGGGTGTGAAATTTGCGGAGATATTCATTGACCGGTCATTTGAGTCTGACAGAGCTCCTACCCGCAAACCGGGTACGGCAATGCTGACCAGGTATCTTGCCGGCGGCGTCGACCTCGGCTCTTCCTTCGTGATCGGTGACCGCCTCACAGACATAGAACTGGCAAAAAACCTCGGCTGCCGGGCCATTTATATCAGTGACAGGCAGAACGGGGAGGCTTCGCTTTGCACCAGCGACTGGCAGGAGATAAGACGCTTCCTGACCGGGATCCACAGGAGAGTATCCGTCTCAAGGAAAACAAATGAGACTGACATTTCCGTTGAGATTGACCTCGACGGTACCGGAAAGGGTACAATCAGCACTGGTATCGGCTTCTTCGACCATATGCTTGAGCAGGTTGCCAGGCACGGCGGCATTGACATTACACTGAAGGCTTCCGGCGACCTGCATGTTGATGAGCACCATCTGGTTGAGGATACGGCCATCGTGCTCGGGCAGGCTCTTGACCGGGCACTTGGCAGGAGGAAAGGAATGACGCGGTACGGCTTTGCACTGCCAATGGATGACTCTGCTGCAGAAGTACTGATTGACCTGGGGGGAAGGCCATGGCTTGAATGGAACGCCTCATTCAGGTCAGACCGTACAGGAATCCTCTCAACGGATATGTTCAGGCACTTCTTCAGGTCACTGAGTGACAACGCAAAATGCAATATTCATGTCAGGGCCACGGGGGATAATGACCATCATAAGGCAGAGGCAATATTCAAGGCCTTTGCCAGGGCTCTGGGAATGGCTGTGGCAAAAACAGGCAGCGGAATCCTGCCATCAACCAAAGGAACATTATGATAGCCATACTTAAATACAACTCCGGCAATACAATGTCTGTGCAGGTGGCCCTGCGGAGGCTTGGACATGATTCTGTGGTTACGTCCGATCCTGAAATACTGCTGAAGTCTGACAGGGTTATAATTCCCGGTGTGGGTGAAGCACGTTCGGCAATGAGTCACCTCAGGGAAAGGGGTCTCGATTCGCTGATCCTCTCCCTCAAACAGCCGGTGCTGGGTATATGCCTCGGGCTGCAACTGATGTGCAGCCGGTCGGAAGAGAATGACACTGAATGCCTTGGCATCTTTGACGCCGTTGTCAGGAGATTCCCCCCTGATGAAAGGGTGCCGCACATGGGCTGGAACAACTTTGAGAGCCTCTCCGGCACCCCGCTGCTGAAGGGTCTTGAACCGGACGATGACCTCTATTATGTTCACAGCTACTATGCTGAGCTGAACAGTGATACAAAAGCCATCTGCAATTACATACTCCCCTTCCCGGCAGCTATGCAGCGAGACAACTTCCATGCGGTGCAGTTCCACCCTGAAAAATCAGCGGAGGCAGGAGCACGGCTGCTTAAAAATTTCCTTGAGCTATGAGAATCATCGCAGCAATAGACATCATTGAGGGTCAATGCGTCAGGCTGACCCAGGGCGACTTCAGCAGGAAGACCCTTTACCGTGCTGATCCCGTTGAACTTGCAAGGGAGATGGAGGATAACGGCATCAGGTACCTCCACCTGGTTGATCTTGACGGCGCCCGTACCGGGAGCATAAAGAACCACAGGGTGCTTGAAGGAATCGCTTCTGCCACCGGACTGAAAATCGACTTCAGCGGCGGCATACGGACAGAGGAGGATATCCTACTTGCCTTCAGCAGCGGCGCTGCACAGGTGACCATTGGCAGCATTGCGGTCCACCGTCCTGACCTGCTCAGGCAATGGCTTGGTCAGTACGGGCCTGACAAAATTATCCTGGGAGCGGATTTCATGGAAAGAAAGGTAGCCACAGGAGGCTGGCAGGAGACATCCGGGAGAGACATTGCCGATTTCCTCAGGGAATACAGTCTGACAGGGGTCCGCTATGCACTCTGCACCGATATCTCCAAAGACGGAATGCTAACCGGGGTCTCCGCAGATATATACAGGGAACTGACCTCGCTGGAAGGACTGGCTGTAATTGCCAGCGGAGGGATAGCTGATGCCACTGACCTCATGAAACTCCGTGATGCCGGTTGTGAAGGAGCAGTTACAGGCAAGGCACTGCTTGAAGGAAGGATAACATACAACGAAATTGCTGAATTATGCTGAAAAAAAGAATCATACCCTGCCTTGACATAAAGGACGGACGCACAGTAAAAGGGATCAGTTTCGTCAACCTTCGTGATGCCGGAGACCCTGTTGAGCTGGCACGTGCCTATGCTGAACAGTCGGCTGACGAGCTTGTTTTCCTTGATATATCGGCAACCGATGAACGGAGGAAGACCCTTGCTCCACTGGTGGAAAAGATAGCGGCCGCAATAAATATCCCCTTCACGGTGGGTGGTGGTATCACCACCAGGGAGGATGTCTCAGTGCTGATCAGCTCGGGAGCTGACAAGGTCTCCGTCAATACAGCCGCAATACTTAACCCGCCGCTCATTGCCGAACTGGCAGATGAGTACGGCAGCCAGTGCGTGGTGGTGGCAATAGACGCTAAGCTTGTTGATGGCACATGGGTGGTCTGCACCCACGGAGGCAAGCGCGTTACCACCCTGCCGGCCATCAGCTGGGCCCGTGAGGCGGAACGGCTCGGCGCCGGCGAGATTCTCCTCACCTCCGTCAACCGCGACGGAACCGGCGAGGGATTCTCAATTGACATAACCTCGGCAGTATGCAACAGCGTGAATATCCCGGTGATCGCATCAGGAGGCGCAGGGTCACCCGAACACTTCAGGGAGGTGTTTGCCGAAACAGGCTGCACGGCAGCACTGGCTGCCACTCTCTTTCATTACGGGATCATAAAGATTCCTGAACTAAAAGACTTTCTCCTGCGCAATAATATAGAAGTAAGGTACAGCCCCCTGGCCAGAACTGAAACCTGGATGCGTGAGAGACAGCGGATTGTAAACAAGAATAAGAATAACTGACAAAGATGCTGAACATAGACTTCAACAAGGGTGACGGGCTGGTACCCGTCGTCATACAGGACAACAGCACACTCCAGATGCTGATGGTGGGTTACATGAATGAGGAGGCGTACCGCAAAACGGCAGATGAGGGCCTCGTGACCTTCTACAGCCGCAGCCGGCAATCCCTCTGGACCAAGGGCGAAACCTCGGGAAATTACCTGAGGGTGGTGACAATTGAAACTGACTGCGACAGTGATACAATCCTGATAAAGGCCGAGCCGGCCGGCCCCGTATGTCACACAGGTACATGGTCATGCTTCGGGGAACAATCAGCAAAAGGATTTATCTACAGGCTGGAAGAGATCATCAACAGCAGGATTGAAGAGGGCAGCAGCGGGTCATATACCAGCAGGCTCTTCAATGAGGGAACAGGTAAAATCGCCCAGAAAGTGGGAGAGGAAGCAGTCGAGCTGGTCATTGAAGCTATGGGTGACAACAACGGCCTCTTTAAAAACGAAGCGGCGGACCTTCTCTATCACCTGCTCATTCTGCTCAGGTCAAAATCAGTCAATCTCTCTGAAATAGAGGAAGTCCTGCTCTCAAGACACAAACCGGAATGAAAGTTTTTCTGATAAAATTCTTTAAAATTTATGCCGGTTTGATGTTGCGACTGAAAATAATCATTATGTTTGCGTCAATGAAAGCAATGAGGTTAAATAACTGGCGCTGGTGCAGCTCATAGGATGAAGCTGTGAATCACGCCGTTATATAACCCATACAGGATAATTATACAAAGAGGCACGCTGATCACAGCGTGCCTCTTGTTTTTTTAACCCTCATAAACAACACTTAAAATGGAAAAGATTACAAAGATTCTGCTGACTGAGAACGAAATGCCCCGCCAATGGTATAACATCGCGGCTGACATGCCAAATAAACCTCTGCCTCCGCTTAACCCGGCCACAGGAAAGCCGGCAGGTCCTGAAGACCTGTCGGTTATCTTCCCCATGGAGCTGATCAGGCAGGAAGTGTCAACTGAAAGGTACATTGATATCCCGGAAGAGGTGTTTGATCTCTACAGGATATACCGTCCCTCACCTCTTTACCGTGCGCTCAACCTTGAAAAGGCACTTGGCACGAAGAGCAGGATTTATTACAAGTACGAAGGGGGCAACTATTCCGGCTCGCACAAGGCCAACACTGCCATACCTCAGGCTTACTACAACAAACAGGAAGGAGTCCGCCGCATCACCACCGAGACCGGGGCAGGCCAGTGGGGCAGCGCCATGAGCTTCGCATGCAACCACTTCGGCCTCGAGCTGCTGGTGTTCATGGTCAGGGTAAGCTATAACCAGAAACCGGGCCGTAAGCTGATGATGAACACATACAATGCCCGGGTGGTACCCTCGCCAAGCACCATGACCGCCGCCGGCCGCAGGGTTCTTGAGACAGATCCCGATTCACCGGGCAGCCTCGGAATAGCCATCTCCGAGGCTATGGAAATAGCAGCGCAGGACCCCTATACCAAATATTCGCTCGGCAGTGTGCTCAACCATGTGATCCTTCACCAGACCATCATTGGCCAGGAAGCAATGAAACAGATGGAAAAGGCAGGTGATTATCCTGACGTGGTTATCGGTTGCTTCGGCGGAGGATCTAACTTCTCCGGGATAGCCTTCCCATTCCTCAGGGAGAACCTGGTCAACGGCAAAAAGACAAGGCTGGTGGCGGTAGAACCCGCCTCTTGTCCCAAGCTCACCAAAGGAAAATTCACCTACGACTTCGGTGACCAGTCGGGTATGACACCACTGCTCCCCATGTACACCCTCGGGCATAACTTCATCCCTGACAAGATACATGCAGGCGGATTGCGTTATCACGGCGCCGGTGTGCTGGTCAGCCAGCTGCGCAAGGACGGGTTTGTTGAGGCGAAGTCCAAATTCCAGCGTGAATGCTTTGAGGGCGCCATCCTCTTTGCACGCTCGGAAGGAATCCTTCCTGCCCCTGAGTCATCCTACGCCATAGCCGGAGCACTTGACGAAGCGCGGAGGGCTGACCTGGAGGGAGTGTCGAAGACCATACTCTTCAATCTAAGCGGTCATGGTCATTTTGATATCACCGCCTATGAGAAATACTTCGAAGGTAACCTCCCTGACCATGAAGCTACTGCAGAAGAGATTGACCAGTCACTGTTGAATTCAGCTGTACCGGTATTCTAAAGGTCTTGCGGTCGTGCGGTCGTGCAGTCGTGCAGTCGTGCAGTCGTGCGGTCGTGCGGTCGTGCGGTCAATTTTGCACTGCGGACTGCCGACTGGTACTGCCTACTGCTGACTGGTACTGCCGACTGGTACTGCCTACTGCCGACTGGTACTGCTGACTGGTACTGCCGACTGGTACTGCCTACTGCCGACTGACTCAGCTGCATTTCGAGGTACCACAGTCAGTGCATATGAGGCACCCTTCCTGGTAGACCAGGTTTGTTGATCCGCAGTTATCGCACTTGCCTTTGGCCTTCGTTCCGTTGGGTATGTAACGTTTCAGTGAGCGTTCCACACCGTTCTTCCAGGTATTTATTGACTCATTGTCGAGCTTCATGGAAGAGACCAGCTCCACAACATCCTTTGCCGGCATGCCATAACGCAGTACGCCTGAGATAAGACGGGCATAGTTCCAGAACTCGGGTTTGAACATGTGGGAGAGACCTCCCAGGGTGTTCTTGTACCCGTACTTGTCAGTGTACTGGAAGTCATACCTGCTGTTACCAGCATCATCCTTGTTCTTGATGATCTTGCCCTTGACTATGCTCTTGGGAATGGGGAACATCTCATCATCCTGCAGGCCTGTGAATATCTCATATGGAACGCCGTCCTTAATGCCCACGAAGGCGATCCATTTCTCCTCGTTGTTCTGGAAGCGGATTACATCAGCCTCAAGCACCTTGGGTCTGAGTGGCGACCAGTTGTTCTTCTTCTCCTCCTTGCTGTTTGACACCAGCACGCCGGCCCTTGATCCGTCACGATAGACGGTGGCGCCCTTGCATCCCTCCTTCCACGCGGTGAGATAGAGTTCGGAGACGAGCTCTTCCTTGACCTCGGCAGGAAGGTTGATGGTAACGCTGATGGAATGGTCAACCCATTTCTGTATGGCGCCCTGCATGCGCACCTTCGCCACCCAGTCCACATCGTTGGCTGTGGCCCTGAAGTAAGGAGAAAGGGCAACAATCTCATTTATCTGTGCCTCTGACATCTCCTTCACCTCCTCATAATTATACCCATTGACCTTCATCCAGTCAATAAACTTGTGGTGGAAGACAGTAAACTCCTCCCAGTGATCACCCACCTCATCGATGAATGTCACCTTCACATCCTTATCGTTGGGGTTGACCTTGCGACGACGCTTGTAGAAGGGCATGAAGACCGGCTCTATTCCCGAGGTGGTCTGGCTCATCAGGCTGGTTGAGCCCGTGGGGGCGATGGTAAGAAGGGCTATGTTGCGCCTTCCGTTCTTTTCCATCTCCGCTACCATCTCCGGGTCAGCTTCGCGAAGGCGACTGATGAACGGGTTATCCTTCTCCCTCTCAGCGCTGTAGATGGGGAATGCGCCTCTTTCCGATGCCATCATTGTAGATGACCTGTATGCCTCTACGGCCAGGGTGCGATGTACCTTAACCGAGAAATCCGTGGCTTCGTCTGATCCGTAACGGAGGCCCAGCGCAGCAAGCATGTCGCCCTCGGCCGTGATGCCGATGCCGGTACGTCTGCCTTCGCCGGTCTTGTTCCGTATATTGAGCCACAGGTTGCGTTCCACCAGCTTGAGCTCCTCTCCCTCTGGGTCAGCATCTATCTTGGCTATGATGGCATCTATCTTCTCCTGTTCCAGGTCAATGATATCATCCATTATGCGCTGTGAGAGATGCACATGCTTCCTGAAGAGATCAAAATCAAACTCTGCCTCCGGGGTAAACGGTTTTTTGACATAGCTGAAGAGGTTGATGGCTATCAGACGGCAGCTGTCATACGGGCAGAGCGGTATCTCCCCGCAGGGATTGGTGGAGACCGTCTCATAACCCAGATCAGCGTAGCAGTCAGGGACGCTCTCGTTCCTGATGGTATCCCAGAAGAGCACGCCCGGCTCGGCCGATTTCCATGCGTTATGAACAATCTTGTTCCAGAGCTTGCCTGCATCAATATCCTTTACATACTTCGGATTTTCCGAATTGATGGGGTACTGCTGGCGGAAGCTCCTGCCGTCAACCACCGCCTGCATAAAATCATTGGTTATCTTGACTGAGACATTTGCTCCGGTCACCTTGCCGGTCTCAAGCTTGGCGTCAATAAAACTCTCCGCGTCAGGATGCCTGATGGAGATTGAGAGCATGAGCGCTCCCCTGCGGCCATCCTGAGCCACCTCACGGGTGGAGTTGGAATAGCGCTCCATGAACGGAACAACACCGGTGGAGGTAAGGGCGCTGTTCAGTACCGGTGAACCCTTCGGGCGTATATGTGACAGGTCATGCCCAACCCCGCCGCGACGCTTCATCAACTGCACCTGCTCCTGGTCTATCTTCATGATGCCGCCGTATGAGTCGGAGTCACCCTTGTTGCCTATGACAAAACAGTTGGAGAGAGATGCTACCTGGAAGTCATTACCTATGCCAGTCATGGGCCCGCCCTGCGGAATGATATACCTGAAATCCCTGAAGACCTCATAGATTGATTCAGCCGGCACCGGATTGGGATACTTTTTCTCTATACGGTGAATCTCGGAAGCGAGACGACGGTGCATATCATCAGGCGTCAGCTCGTACAGCTTTCCGTAGGAATCCTTGAGAGCATACTTGCTTGCCCATACCTTCGCCGCCAGGTCATCACCGCCAAAGTAAAGACGTGTTGCCTTTATGGCCTCCTCATATGTAAAAACCTTCTTTGTATTCTCGTCTGCCGGTTTGTTTTTCTTCTCCATCACCGCCTCTTCCTTCCGGGGTTTTCTCTCCTCTTTCCTTGTCTGTTCCTTTTCAGTAGAGGCGACAGTGGCTGAATGGACAAATGAATCTCCCATTGATACGTAAAAAATATTAAGTTTTGAAAATAAGTTAGTTAATCTACCTTCCGTAATGCTGAACGGGTTTTGCTAAAATAGGCAAGCAGGTCAGAGGAGGCAAGAAGAAAAGTTCTCTTTTATCAACAGACATATTAACTTTTATGAACTTTGCGGATGCTATCTGTCCATGTCCCGCAAACTGCTCTTCATGCCCGCCAACCTGACCTCCGGCCATTAAAAACGCCTGGCACGCTGATAAAAAAGAAGCTGCCTCGCTTTAAGGCAGCCCCTTTTATTATCTCTCACGCAACTTATGCTGCGTGTAACACTACTTATATTACAAAGCTTCTTATTACTTACTTCGAACTTACGTGGCTGAAGTAAATACTATTTACAAGCTGCGGTGATCCCTGGTAAGAGCCCTTCGGTGCAATAACCGTCAGCTGGTCTCCCACTTTAAGGCCCAGGTCAGCTACCAGGAATTTTCTGTCGTCGCCTGTTGCACCCCAACCAGGATAACAGCCATACGAGTAGATTACATCGTCGCCATCCTTCAAATCAAGATTACCGTAATCCCCAGAAGCAATCCTTGAAATCTCACCGGTTACCATGAAGTATGTATTGGGGTCGTCGGGCTTGGCCAGCACCTCTGCAATGGTTGCCGCAGTTACAGAAATAGAGCTTTCCAAAAATGCATCACCCACCTGTGGATTATCATGGTATGCAGCACGTTTCCCGACAATAGTGATGATGTCACCCTCTTTTAGACCCAGGGTACTGAAATCCTCAATACCATATACATAGGCCTCACCGGAGAAATCTCGTATGTCTAAATTGCCATAGGTAGTATTGGAAATATCGGTTATAACACCTTCCAAACGATATAGTTTATCACTAACTTCTGCAGCAAGGAATTCTTCAATAGAAGCATCTATAATTGCACCTAACTGGCTAAGTTCTGTTTGTGAAGTATAGTCTTTAGTCCCGTCAGTGGTATGGAAGGTGATTGTGGTTTCGCGGACTTCGCCTGAATTGGCTTCAGCCTGGAATTTCACAACTGCAGACGTTTCTGCCGACTGTATGGAGGAAATTGACAACCATGATTCGGCATCTTCAGGAATATCTACCGATACGCCCTGTCCTTTGCAGGTAAGGTATGCAATAAATTCACCACCATCGCTAGGAAGTACTGCGTTTTCAACAGAATCAACCTTAATCAGTGATTTATTAATATTGATAACTGTTACATCTACCAATTCCACCGTTCCTTGGTAGGTAGTTTTTGGTCCCTGAACAGTTACTTCATCGCCCACTTCAAGTCCCCAACTCAAAAAGTTTTTCGTACCACCCTTTGCATCAAGAGTACCATAGATATAGATAGAACCTGTTTCATCCTCCAGATACCAGTTACCGTAAGTTGTGTTGGTTATTGCCGTACAAACCCCGGTTACCAGGTAGGTCTTGCTGTCTGGCCCGGCAATTACCTCCGCACAGGTTGCAGGTGCAACTGTAGCCAACCCCTGGATGACGTTTATTCTCTGAGTTACGCCTCCACACTGAATTTGTATCTCTCCTTTGCGACCATCCAGGGCAGATTCAGCTGAAAACGTAAGAGTTGATTCACCGGCACTGCCAGAGGTTGAGGAGATAGTCAGCCATTGTAAACTGTTCACTACTGTCCAAGCATCATTGGCTGTTACCGTAATGGATGTAGAACCACCCGTTAACGGGATAGACACGTATGATGATGATACCTGAATCTCATCAAGCAACGTCGCAGAGAATTCATCATCACAGCTTACCGTCAGGGCCACTGCCGCGATGATTAATGGGAAAAAGTATTTCAATTTCATATTGCCTGTACTTTTAATTAGTTGAAAATATATTTGATGCCGATCAGAGCATACCAGCACTGACCCAGTGAGTAGCTTGGCGTGAATGTCTTGGTATCACCATTGATTGAAGAGGGTGTGGAGAAAGTAGCCACACCATCAGCATCCACGCCTTCATATTTGAGGATACGAGCTTCTGAACCGATTGCCGGATTCAGATATTTGGCGACGCCCCAGTCAGAATTAAACAAGTTCAAGGCATTTTTGAGATCGAGGCTTAGTTGCAGCCTGTGTTTGTCTTTGCCTCCATTAAAAACAAAATCGTGTTTGTAGCCAAAGTCAATGCGATGAACCCAGGGAGAGTAAACGCTATAGGGCTCCGCATACTGCCCCTGGTGATTTTTCAGATAACTGGTGGCATGAACATAGTCCATAAAGCGGGTTTTGTCATCTGCCGAAACAAACCGGAATTGATTACTTTCCACATCAGCGTCGGTGGGAATATAGATTGCATCGTAGTTGTAACCGTCACTGTTGATATCGTTAACCATCATGTATGAGTAGTTTGCTCCACCAAGCCATGCTTCATAGATAAGGCTATAGTGATTACCGCTCTTGTCGTTGGCAGTAAGCGATGCCACCAGACGATCGGGTGTATTGTATTGGGAATTGTGCAATCTGATGAAGTTGGGACCTTCCACTGTAGGCACGTATGTAAATGCAGATTCTGCAGCCGATCCGGGCATACCGGTCACATCTTTGGCAACCGTGTGTGCATAGGCAGCCATCAAATTGAGCCATTCTGCCGGTTGAGCATTGAAAGTAATGTTACCTGACCAGCCATAACCAAGTTTTGTGTTTTCCAGCACAAAGGCTTTTGTGTTGGTACGATAACCGGCAGGATAAATCGGACGATTGTCAACACCGTTGAAACGGGCGAAAC
>ENA-UOUL01000194-UOUL01000194.1-bioreactor-metagenome-genome-assembly--contig:-NODE-194-length-103688-cov-80.059521_pt1 | contig 103688 bp, 98 predicted proteins | sample MGYA00249838_ERZ747220 | MGnify/ENA primary metagenome ERZ747220 (study PRJEB28778, sample SAMN05720191) | bioreactor metagenome | isolation source: Anaerobic biogas reactor | place... | reverse complement strand
GATAGTCCCCGCAGCCCTCTTTGCCACTGGCAACCATGCCCTGATCATTGGAGATGAAGAAAACAGCACTGCCTTTGTAGCCGGGACCCGCCCAACCACTAGCAGCCCTTACACCATAAAAAATGATGTCACCCTGAACTTCCGCCTGGATGAGGCCACCAACAAGAACGTGACTGTGGAGAGGATCAACGAAAATATGACCACCATCCTAGTAAAGGACCTGGACCCCGGGGGCTGAAGACCAGGACCTAGAAACCATCAGCCCGAAAAGTACATGGCCAACTAAGTTGCCAAGTTACACTTGATGGCGTCGAAGGCTTTACACGTAAGATAAACCACTGATCTAACACAGATATATGCAGATCAATGACCATTGAGCATGGTAAGTGAAGGGTTATCAATGGGCATCATCAACAGCTTCATCACCTGGACAAGGAGGATAAATATCTGATTATAAAAACTTTAATCCTAGGTACCACATCCACTTCATGATCTAGATATATTATATTCTTACCCCCCTTTGCAGTAGAAGGTAAAATAAGATGGGGGATAAAAAAGACCTGGAACTGGGTGTTTATAAGATAATCTGGGCAGTGCAAGCCACCAGCCCCTACATAGTAAGATCCACCTGCCTAACCAATGCCTTCACAGCCCAGGTACCCCTATCCCTGAATGACAGTTCATCCACTCTGCGGATCGGGGTGAAGAAGGATGCAGACTCGAGGTCCACGCCTGGCTGGAGATGGAGGGAGTTGTGGTAATGGGGAAATCAGAACGTGAATACGCGCATCTTACTGATTTATAACAGAAAATTCGATTAAAAAAGAATAAAAAAGGTAATTTCCTATTTTACCTTTAACATTATCTGGGATATGTTGTTATCATTCACAGGATCTACTTGTTTTTGGCAGTTTTTAACGCCTGATTAGTGAAGGTCCCTTCTTCGTGGCCTTTACATTGAAGATTAAGGTAACGGTTTCATTCACACTCAGGTTCCAATATCCCATACTACGGTTTGAGTGTTGTAGGTTCCTTTATTGGTGCTCACTGATACCAGAGTGAGCCCGGCTGGGATTTGATCGATGATTTGCTCTCCCGTAGCATTTTCTAGTCCATTGTTAACCACTATAACGGTAATGGTGACCGGGTCCCGGATGTTTAGGCTGGTTTTACTTGCGATTTGTTACTACGACATCAGCACTGTTACCACCAGGAGTGGCAACTGTTAAGGTGACTGTGCTGTTATCGTTACTGGTTTCCCAGTCATACTCAGTCTCAGCTGTTTTGTTAGCCCAGTTCACGATGGTTCTTGTTCTCATGACCTTGCATGTTAGGGCTAAAGTGCTGGTCAGTCCACTGTTTAAGGTTCCCACATTCCAGAGACCAATCATATAATCATAGGTTACCTGGGATATGTTCTTTTATTATTCATTACTTCCCGACTGGAAGAAATTACCACATAAACAAAATTTATCCTCAAAAAAGCTCGACGGAAGTTTTTTTCACTTTAAATGGTTTTAAGCTTGATCTGAAGATCTTTATCTGCACCTTATCTAAACATAGGTTTCTATTTATTATTATTTCAGTGCTGGTCCTTTATACGAACCGTAATACCAAGCCAGGATACTGCCTTCCTGAAAAATCTGCTAGAACACAAAAAAAAGAAAAAAAGGAGAACCCCCATAGTGGAGGGGTTTCTATCTTCTTCTGCCCCGGAAGTAGCCGAGGCCCACCAGTCCCACCAGTAGTAGCACTCCCACAATTGCTATTAGGGGCATGCTTGACTGAGGCATAGACGAGCTCTTCTGTGATACTTCATATGACTTGGATGATCCATCAGTACCTGCAGTTTGAGCAGATTCTGATGATGAATCAGATGAAGTTTGAGCTCCGCTTTCTGTGGCTGGCTGGTCTCCAGCAGATGAAACACCCGCTGAAGAGGATGTTCCTGTGGAAGTTTGAGTACCTCCAGACTGCGGTGTAGAACCAGGCGTTCCCAGATTTAAACTTTGGCCGGTGGCACTGGAATAGGCTGCAACATACTGTTGAAGCTGGTCCTTGCTCAATGAGGAACCAGTGACCATCATCTGATTTAACACCAGATTTCCACAAGTGTGATGACAGCAAGTTACACCATATGAATTCACACTCTGAATGTATTCATTGATGAGTGAGGTTTTCACTTCTGCTGATGGATTCCAGTAACCTTTTCTAATGGTTTCCACCATCCGTGCTAGCATAGACTGTTTGGCATAGGGATTGTTGGCGTTAAAGTATTCTTTCAAGCCCAAATTGTTCTTATCCAGAATATAAGTCTCATAAACCATGTTCCACATATCCTCAGTGACCATGCCCGGTGTGGTTACCTGCCACATCCATAAGTTTTCCACGAAACTATCCATGTAGCGTGTTCCGTCCTGTCCGTGTCCCTGCATACCCTTGATCCATGATGGATTCATGTATCTGGTTAAAAGGTCACGATTAAAGAACTGAGTCATGGTTTCGATTTTGTAATTTCCAGATTCCCTTAAGTTGTTTATGTACAACTCAGGATATTTGCCAGAAACTTTAGAAATTGCCATTCCCAGCCCTCCCAGGTAGGCTGCAACCATGGGATGATCCAGTACACCATAAAGATTGGATGATCTACTGAATTCCACTCTTCCTACACCGTTTAGGACTTTTTTAAACAGGCTATTAGACTTCTGACCCCATCCATTATTTCCATAGACGTAACTCATACGTTCCAAGTAGAAATCTGCCACCTCATCTGTACTGTTCCAGGTTTCACTAGCCGGTATCACTTCCTGAATTCCCGGGGTGTAAGCACCAAGTGGTTCAGAAAAAACACGAGACATAGAGAGACTTCGAGCTTCTGATTCACTGTAGCCTTCACTTAGAAGTGCCTGATAGAGTGCTTCGGAATTTTGTTTTACGTAGTTAGGGTAGGCTGTGTCGTTGGCCTGGGCAGATAAACGCACGGCTTTATCCACTAGTTTTACAAGATCGGAATACATGTCACGATATAGTCCAGAAATGGTGATGACAACATCAATTCTAGGCCGTCCCAGCGTTGCCGAGTCAATGAGCTCAACATCCTTCACACGATCTTTTGAATCTCTTACTGGTTGTACTCCCAACAGGTAGAATATTTCAGACTCCATTATACCCTGGTGTCTGGATGTTTCCACTGACCATAGAACAAATGCAACCTTTTGGGGGTAACTTCCAGTTTTTTGAAGTTGTTCATTAACCAGTTGCTTTGCCAGTTCAACACCTGCATCCCATGCCGGTTTAGTAGGCACGATCCTTGAGTCAAAGGTGTACAGGTTCCTTCCAGTTGGTAAAGCATCCGGGTTTCTTATAGGGTCACCGTTTTGGCCAGGTAAAATATATTTACCTTCCAGTGCATCCAGTATTCTGGGTATCTCATACTTGCAGTTGGCGATTCTGCTGGCATAGTTCAAGGCTAGGTTCAGGTACCTAGTAATGTCATTGGACACGGTCCCCATGACTTTGTTCTGAGCAGCTTCTGGAGTCAGGTTGTTGATTAAAACTTCAATGAGCAGTGCTGTGGTAAGACCATTAGATGAATTTACAGCCGCCAACTTATTTTTATACTCATCTCCCAGCATAGCCTCAATCATAGCCACCAGAGCTGTTCCATTTAAAGGATCCGTAGCGTTGGGTGTTTCACTGAGGGTGTGGGAACCATAAGGCATGTAAGTTGTTTTCAAATCCTGGAGATAAGTTTTGAGTAACCCTAAAAATGCATCAAATGAGGTGGGATCATTACTCAAATTGTTCAGGTTTACATTTAAAGCCTGGTCAATACCTAAACTTTTTGTTTTGTTGATGATATCCCCTTTATATCCATTTTTTAGAGTTTCAATCACGGAGTTGTAAAGCTTTATGTCCTGGTCTAAATTTGCTAAATCGCCATACAATCCTGATGGAATGAGTATGGGAGTCATGAAGTCAACAATGAGCATGTTGGCTCTTCGTCGATCAAATATTCCCTGTGCATCCATGGGTAGTACGTGGATTATGGGCATGTCCTGTAAGAGGATGGCACCCCAGTCTTTGGCAGATAGTCCCACCTGTTTACCAGGCATCAGTTCTACGATGCTGAATATAGAAAAGATGGCATCTGCTTTGTAGACTTTGTTCATCCAAAAATAGAATGCCAGAAGGTTATGGGTTGGTGGGAGAGTTCCAGTGTTGTATAAGGTTGAGTTATCCTGCAACCATCCCCATACTGGTTCGGGTGCCAGTAAAATGTTACCGTACTGAATTTTAGGAATAACAATGTATTTTCCAGTGGTATTTCCATAAACCATGATTTTACCCGGAGCCAGCCCCCAGGAGTTGATCATTTCAGTTCGTTTATCAACCGGAAGCTCACTGAACCACTGCATGTAAAGAGCTTCTGGAATTAAAACCACACTACCGTTTTGAACCCTTTGTTCAAGTACACCCGGTGCCCATGTTCCAACATTGCTGCCGATTTGCATCATTAAATTGGCAAGTTCACTGGATGTGGGTAATGAAATATTTCCAACATTGTATCCTCTTTCTTTAAGTGTTGCAAGTAGTTTAACCAGACTGGCTGGTGTGTCCAGATAATAATCTATATCTGCACCAACATTGGCTTTCCCTCCACCTTCACTGTAGTAGGTGATTACAATTTTCTTCTCCCAGTTATCTTTCCTGCGCAGATCCATCCAGGAAATGGTTCTTTGAGTTAACCATGCTATCTGATAGTCTATTGGGAAATTATACTGCTTTCCAGTTGCAGGATTTGTCTCTTTGGCACTGATAACAATAGGTTCGATTATGCCATCTGACTCTGCATAAGCTATCTGGTAAAGTTCTGAGATGGGAACCCCCAGGGAACTTTCTTCCCATGCCGAAACATTGGAATTGAACAATCTAACCCCATTAATAACCGGTACATTGAGTTTTTTCAGGTCTTCTATACCTAATGATTGGTTTTGAGAGTTCAAGGTTGCTCCCATGGATATTACAATCATGGCATCCACAAATGAAACTCCATCTTTCATGAAGAAGTTTATGGAATTTCGATTGGGTGATGAATATGTTCCCACCACAATATTCACATGGTTTGCTTCAAATGACCGAACCAGTGCATCAATCAGTGGACTATCCCGGGCCATGTCAGTATATTTTGATGTTATAATTCCCACAGTTGGACTGGATGGATTATAAACGTATCGGCTTGTTGAAGTTGCACTATACCATGCAAGATAATCTGATAAATTACTGTAAATCTTTGGTGCATCTGGATGGTATATTCCCTCTAACACCCCAGTTTCTGGAGCTTTTACCGTTGCTGTGATATTGCAGAATTTAACTCCTAAAAACAGGAGCAACTGCCTTAAATTAGCTTCGGTGGGATACTGGAAATATTTGGTTATATCTGAATATTGTGGATCCTTAGTGTTCACATTCTGTAAGTTATAGGCTGCAGTTGAATCTCCAATGGCAATCACGTAAGCACCATTGTTTCTGGCTTCAAGAATTGTGGGTCTTACAGCATCAATTACTGATGCTATGAGGTTTTCTAAAACGATTACCTTACAGTCACTTAAATTATAACTGGTAGTATTTAAATCATCTACACTCCGACCAGAATAGGTTTTTACGTTGAGTTTGCTGGAAACATTTGTATCTGATGTTGATAAGTTGTTAAATGTAACCACATTGTTGGGGTAACTGCTTACAATGGCAATCTTAGGTAGGTCCATTGAATTATTTTCACCCCCTACCTGTGAATCTTCTGCTGATACTGCTCCACACAACAGCAGTGCGAAAACAATTGTCGTTACTAGTAAAATCGTTTGTTTTCTCAAGATTTTCACCTCCTTTTTGTTATTTAAACAAACTGGAAAAAAAATCAAGTTTGCCTGAAAATAATTAAAGCATATTTGTATATAAATTTATCCATTTACTTGAAAAAAATTAAAGTAAACTTTAAATGGGGCCTAGCATATAGTAACATTGATAATCCTACCCTTGTTTTTTTTAAATTAGGGTTCAAAAAAACCTCAATATCCGGGTAGAAACCCTCTAGGGATCTGTGTAGCAGATCCCTGCCTCCTTAATATTTTAAGTCCAAAAAAATAGGCTAAAGGCTTAAATTTCTGGAGGATTTAAGGATCTCTCGGAGACCCTGTGGCGGTTTTTCCTGGATCTATCCTGGTGTAAAAATGGACTAGCCTCTGCACTGGTCTGCATGGCGAGATCTTCTACCGGGAGAACCATTATGAAGAATTTATCTGCACACCTATCAGAATACACGGGGATCATTGGAATTTCCGTCTGAAAAAAATAGTTACCAGATAATAGCTGATATGGAAACCATCCAAACCAGGTACCTAGAAAAAAATTCTATGATCAAAAATGGTAAACAGGATTTATCTTATTGTCAATCTCCGTGGGAGGCGGAAGGTCACTTTCAGTAGAACTCCAGAGCTTGATGTATGACGAGTTGAATTAACGTGGATTCCCGGTTCTGCGAGTGAGAAGGAGATAATACCCACAAAAAAAAGATATTTAAAATAATCTATTACAAATAGCCATGGATCATTGGATTTCAAGGTTCTGGGGGTGTTATATGCCACATTACTGGCAAAGTTTCAGTTTTTAGTCTAAGATATCCTCTAAAATACTCAGTACCTTCTTCACTCCGGATATCTGCCGCTTTAATAGTTGACTTGAACCAGAGGAACGTAGATCTGCATGAACATCAGCGGTAGCTTTTATGGTGAATTCATCTGTTAAAATGGCAATCCCTCCCCTACCTATCCCTGCTGTAGTGCCAATTCCAATATCAGCACCAGTAATGCCTTTAACTGCACGGGCCATCATCACCGCCACTTCCTGATCAGTTTTTTCATCGTAAACTTTAATACCCCTCATTATTTCCTGCGGTTCTGGAGGTTCTAAATTCAAAACAGATTTAAGTGCACTTAAAGTGGGAATGAAAATTCCACTGAGGAGTATTACGTCTTCTTTTAGATTTTTTAGGTATTTAGGGCCAAAATCGCCGTGGTAGCCCTGAGAACAGGCATGTATCTCCCGGGCTATAAGGCCGTGGGTGAAGCATTCTGCAGTGGCAATTTTTAATGTCATTATTTTCCCTGCAAAGCATTTATAATCTCTATAGTGGTTAATTTAGCTATTTCGTCAAGTACGTATGGAGTTATAGGCTCATTGTCACGAATAAACTTTCCAGTGGTTATTATTCTATGATTATCTCTTATTCCAGCTTTTTTTAGTTCTTGAACTACTGGATTATCAGAATTGGATTCGGAAATATCTGTTATTTCTATTTTTTCCCTTCCGCTACCAAAGACCCCGGCAGTACTTATGGTTATTGCCCCTATTTCGTGGGCCTTTTTAATAATCTGAGCTGTAGTAGGTACGGTGTGACCTCCGGCTATTTGTATGCTGACTACATCGCCGGTGATAAGATCTAAATTATCTTGGTTTATGTCTTCTTTTACGGGTATGACTTGTTTAATGCCCTGAAGCTCGTGGAGTAAATCAACTTTGAAATCTCCTATGTTTCCACCCCACATTCTAAATATTAGGTCACCTTCTGAAATCTTCTGACCATCAATAGCTGTTATTTTTTGGGGGCCTCCTCGGTGTATCTGGGCTAGGTTCAGACCAATCCGAATTCCAAGGCGTCCCAACCCCACTAGAGTCACATGACCATGGGGAACTTTACTTTTTTCTAGGTTTTCTATTTTCAATCAAATCACTCAGAATAGGAGGGTGGGCATCTAAATAGAGGTAAATGTTTGAGCGAACTTTTCATCGTCATTAGATGCCCGGAAGCACTCCTGATCAAAACCAAATAAGGAATTGATCTGTTGGTGCAAAGTGGCTGAGGAGTCATTGTCATTTCTTCTCCTCAACTTCTCATAGTACCACCTCATATAAATACTTTTTTACAAAAAAGTATTACTAATCATCGTGTTTTCTATTTAAAAGGAATACTCTATTAAATTTTATTATCAAATATTGTCCAGGGATTCCCTGGATAGCGGAATTCGACAACTATGTTCAGGTTTGAAATTAGTTTACAGAGTCTTAAGAGACCTGGAATTTCAGTGGCCTGATGTGTAGCATCAACCACCGATATGCCTAATTTCTTAGCGGTTATCGCTCCTTTGTGAGTAAGATCACCAGATAGAAGAAGATCCATACCCTTTTCATAGGCTAATTCTATATACTCCGGATTGAGACCAAATCCAGATACTATCGCCACATTTTTTATCTTTTCTTTTTTTCCCTTCACTATCCTCATCTGTTCAATTTTCAAAGCCTGGGAAACATTTTTTAAAAAATCTTTAAGAGAAGTGTTAGTGGAGCATATCCTCCCTATACCTGTTTTATCATCAAAAAAATCATTTACCTCCAATTTAAGAGAGTCGGCCAGGGCATCATTAGCACCACCCGGTACAATATCCCAATTGGAATGCAGGACATAGGTGGGAAGGGTGGGATTGACTAGGGGTGGATGGTGGGAGATGACCAGATCATATTCCGGTGTTTTCTCTTGGTGATAGTCTAGAACCACCAGGGCCTTTCTAATCTCAAATTTTTCTGGGTCCCCAGGGCCCATAAATCCTACCGGGTCTGTGGCCAGGGCCAGTTCCATAGGAACTTTAAATTCGATCATTTTGAAAAGTTTAGAGGCCAGCATGTTCCACCGTACATTTTATTTCATCTACATGTTTTTTTAGATATTTATCGGGAGATACAGGTTGAAGAGAGGAGATAACCAGGGCTGGTTGATTTAAAAGTTTCAAAAATTTATCACAGTCCTTTTCTTTAAATAACACCCCTTCATAGAAATTCATAGCCGCCACTCCGTAGAGAACTCCTTCTCTTTTTATTACATCATCTAGACCACAGCGCAGTACTTCCATGGTCAGGGTCATGGTGCCGGAGGTCTTAGTTTTTAGACCGCCCGTCTGCAGCAACCCCTTATATTGGGAGTTAGCCGACTTTAATCGTTTATTTATATTATTTTTACTGTTTATGGCTTTATCACTACCATCGGAGGTGGGATCTTCTATTAAAAATATATTTGCATCAACGAATTCTTGCACTGCCTCAGGGCTGATGCCTCCTAATCCAGTGGTGTCCACCACCAGATCAGCCCCTTCCAGGTTTGTGAGGTCATCATAAAATTCTGCTTCACAGTTCACCAGACCTCTGAGGTGGGGGTGGATGTCTATCACTGTAATTTTGGAAAATTCACTGAGCATTTCTGACAATTTCATTCCAGTCAAATAGGTTCCAATAATGGTCGAGCGTTTTACCTCCACTTCTAAAGACTTAATCCAGTTTATGGTGGCCTGACATTTCTTCTCCACTATGGAGTTAACTACCTGCCCCACATTTAAACCAGAGTAAAGTGTGAAAACCTCGCCAGTTATACCCCTTTCCTTGATGATCATTCCACCACCTTAAACCCAATTCTTTCTAAGGCTTGGGTCATCTCCTCAATTACAGCATCATCCAACCTTTTCCCATGCAACACATGTGAGGAAGAGGTGGCCGCAGAGAGGATTCTGCCCTTATTATCCATGATTACCAGTAGAGAGCCGGATCCAGGAACTCCCAAACGTCCACGGGCAATTACCATATCGCATTCACAAGTGTCCAGAGCCATAATAGCTTTTGTTATGGCTGGAATGCGTGTTAAATCGGCAGAGTTAGTGTGAATGCGCAGATGTTCTGCCAATGGCAGACCATACCTCTTTAATACGCTGTTTATAGCTCTTGTTTTCACCTGGTTATGGTTGGGAACTATAATTTTCTGACAGGATCTTACATGATTCTGTAAAGCCTCCAATTCCTCCTCTTTATCCCCAAATCTTTTCTTGTTCACGGATTCTTGGTAGGCATTTTTTATTATTTCCTGAATATTCATGATAACCACTCAGATTTCGGGTGTTAATCCCATTTTATTCACGCAACTGAGTACCTGTTTAAAGTTTCCATAGGTAGGAGAACCCACACCCTTCACATCACTCGGATAATTTTCTGGAATCACTGTGGCCAAGTTATCCGCACCTGCAAGTAACGAAAATTTCACGTTCTCAGGGCCAATGGTAGGGGTGGGAACCGTGATTCTTAAATCCGGATACATTAATCTGGTGATAGCAATGGTTTTCATCTGCTCCTGCAGAGAACAGGGGGGATGATTTTCCAGGGGGGTGCCTTGATAGGGATTGAATCCCATAATGGGGATCTCACCCAAGTTTTTTAATTCTTTAAGGAAGAATAGATGATTCACACGGTCCTGGTAAGATTCACCTAGGCCGATAAGAAGGCCAGAGGAGAGTTCAAGGTTTGCTTCACCTATCATATTACATATTTTTATCCTATCTGCCAGCCTTTCCCCGGGCTTTAGATGATTGAACAGTTGCAGGTTCACTGTTTCTAAGTTGCAACATATGGTGTCAGTGCCATATTCTGACATTTCTTCCAGGGATTTTCGGTTTAAATCAGTCCCTACATTTACTAATAATTCTAATGCGGTGTTTTCTTTCACTATCCGACTGGCATCCACGGCATGCTGCCCCTGGTAACCATGGGCACCTGAACAGCTAACCCGGGGGATTCCTGACTTTTCGACCGCTTGAACGGCCTTTAAAATTTCCTGGTGTGACTTAAAAAAGGGGTGATAGTATCCATCCCGGGAAGTACCTGAGGCAAAGCCACAGTACTTGCATTTGGGAGTGATTTTACAGATATTGGTTAGGTGCACAGTAGAAGTGAGTTTAATGGTTCTGTTCCTGGATTCTCTCAATTCAGAGGCGGCTTCAAGAATTCTTACTACACTATCGGCAGATTTTTGTTTAAATAAATAAAAAACTTCTTGTTTAACTAATTCTTCTTCTCTTAAAGCTTTACTGATGATTTTGTTTATCAAATTAGCACCTGAAAATTTTGTGGACAATAATTATGAACAGATGGTTGAATCAGTATATTGATTTTTCGAAAAAATAAAGAAAAAAAAGGGGTGATCAATCAATCTTGCAAGTTGGACCTTTCCCTTTTCTTTTTTCCAGTACTTCTATGACGGCAGGGAGCAGATCAGCAATCGCTCCGAAGTTCATGGAGTCAGCTGTTCCCAGAAGAGCCCCCGGATCAAGCCTATCCTCCATTTGGTGTATGCCCACTTTGTCCATAAGATCAGTTACTTGAGACAATGATTCTTTAGCCATCATCTGGGCAAAACCAGCAGGGGCCCCTAGAACATTCATTACCGAGTCACGGTAACTTAATATTCCAGCATAGGTTATGGCGGTTAAGGCCGAGCACATATCACAAACTGGACCTAAAAGTTCTGCAGGTAGTTTGAAGGCGTTTCCGCGGGCAGCCACTCCCCAATCTACCAGATTACAGATTGCTTCTTCAGACGCATAACCTTCAGCGACGTATACTTGCCCTTTCATTTCAGGCACAGCTCCAGGGTGATAGGAAGAAACATTAAATTTAGGGGCGATGTTCATTTCATCGCTGCTTAAATCTTCAAATATTTTCTGGAACATGGTGGTGGGCACGGTGCAAGCATGGGTTAAAATGGCACCTTCTTTGAGATCATCAGCAAACTTTTTAATTATTCCCATTTGCATATCACCTTTAGGGAACCAGGTCATCACCCAGTCTGCATCCTGAACAGCCTCGTTGTCATTGGTGGTTATCTCAAATCCAAGGTCTTCAGGGTGGGTGAAGTGAATGGCACCTTTAGGTGGTTTTGGGAGATCCTTTGCCACTTGGTTTACTTTTTCCCGAATCTGGGGCATTATACTTTCGGGGTTGTCTTTGTGGGCTTCTATGACTTGTTCATATTCAAAGTCATCAATTACCGTGAACTCATTGTCAAATACAGGATCAGCCACTACCACCTCATCTATACCAGCCAATTCTTTAAGTTCTGCACCCATGGTGATGGTGGAATGAGTCATGGCTATTTCTGGCTTTCCTACTTGTTCTGCTACTTCACAGGCTCGGCTGAAGTTTGTTATCCCACTAGCAGCGTGGGTTCGATAACAGCCTGCTCCCAATATTGCAAGTTTCATACTATCACTCCGTTTTTTCTTAAAAAGTTCATACTACTTCAATAAAATAGTAGTACTAAATTAAGTAAACCTAATTGTAATATAAATCTTTTGATTGATATTACTATTTTTATAAAAGAACCGGGAAAAGATAATAAGGTAATAAGAATTTTAAAAACTAATGAAACCTTTATAATCACGATTTTTAAAGTTCAAATTAATGACCATTAATGCTACTGAAGTCTTTTTTAAAAATTAAAGAAAATGCCACGTAGAGCCACTATTTATAGTTGGATAATAGACCCATTTCTGATATGCATGCTCAATATTATTTTTTTGGTACAAAATCAAGCCAATACAATTCTGAGGAAATAGCGCTCCCTGGTATTAGTAATAAAACTTAACTAAGTATTATTATTTAAACTGAAATGAATAACTGCCATAGAAAGGCCTAAATCCTATCCAATTACTCCAAATTCATAATTTGCGATAAATTAAAAAAAATAAAATAATACAATACTAAATCCAAGGATCAACACAACTTCAATCCATAAATTAAGATTAAGTTATATCAAAATTTTATTTTAAATTATTAAGAAGTCTTATAATAAATTAATAAATCCTAAAAAATCTTTCTACTGATCAAAACCTTTATTAGGGTAATACTTCTTAGCAAGTTATTAATCACTGGGGTAGTATAAAAATGACATTTAATAATAAACAATTGTTGATTTCCATAACTAAAATAAAAATGTGTCGACCGGAAACCAATCCTCGTAGCCGTAATCTGATATTAAACATGGATTGGAGCATTGAATACACTACTATAAGCCAGAATAAAATTGAGTACATATGCACGATAAAACTAAGAGGAGAAATGCCCATTAAATATGGGATACAGGGCTATCTCCAGTACGAAAACATGTCCCAACACTTGGAAAAAAGATATAACAGGGTATCGCAGTTAGTCATTGATCACAGCATGAAAAATTTGCTGAATATGATCAGCAGTAGCAAAGACATCGCTCACCCTATTGAAGATATTACAACCGATGCTTCCACAAAAACTTCCATAAGCATACCAAATGATATAATCTGGTAGCTGCACAGAACCGGGCTTGAGAACTTCAAAAGTTAACGGGAGAAAACCCATCCAAGGCACTTTCCTGGGGCATGAGTAAGAGGTTTGATATAAAAAATTTCTCTTTTGGAGGATAAATTCGGTGGCTTTTCGAATTCAATAAGCACATAAATTCTTCCAATTTTCGTATCTATTTTTTTTCATAATTAGGACTAGATCATTACAGAACATGGCTGGGCTCTCTAAGGCCCTACTTTCATTGCTATTTCTGATTCTAATGGAGGGGTAACATTTATGACTTTTTAGAAGGATAACACCTTATTAGTAATACTAAATTGGGATAAAATACTAAGTTTTAAATATCATACAGCCCAGTTACATTATATGTTGAAGTTTTAAGCTGAAATACAAAAAATCCTTCAATTATTCCTAAAAGGTGGAAAAAATGCATGATCTTATTAAAGAGGCCGTCAAGGATATGGAAATGGCATGGGACCTGAGTAAATCAAAAAAAAATGTAGATGATACTGTGGACGCGGTATCAGAATTAAAGACCTCAGAGGCAATAGATCTGGGAATGAACTTTAAAAGGTTCCCCCTGGGCTGTGATCTCACCGAGATAGTGGTGGGAACCTGTGCATCAGATTTATCCCAGGAAGATTTATATGGAAATTGTATCCTTTCCAACATGTTGGGAGCTTCAATTCATGTTTGTGCCTACGCCTTTGCAGATATTGCCGAGAAGAATCAAATGCAGGGGATAGATGTCCTTAAACAAGTGCGGATGATGACCGAGGTCCCTATTGATTTGGATCATTTTGGTAAATATGGGCCTATGCGATTTCCACCAGAGATTGTAAGATGTCCTGGCCAGTGTTATATGGAAGGGCCGCCTTTCCAGGAATGTCCCCGTGATCGAATTCATTCCAGACTAGTTGATAAAGAAAAAGAGGCCCTGGAAGAAAGAGAAAGTTGGATTCAATTGTCTTCGTCGGTGGCTGTTAATGTGACCAGTGAACAGGGAGGGGCAGGCCATGCAGCACCTATAGAAGAGGCTGAGGAAATATCAAAGCTGGCCAAAGAATATGGAAAGGGTGTGGAGGCCATCATGTTTGTGGGAGATGGTTATGAAGACCTCATCACTGGTTTCAAAAAGGCTCTGGAATTAGGTGCAGACATTTTTGTCCTGGAGGCAGGTCCCTTCAACCAGTCCCAGGATAGGTTGGATGCCTTTGCTAAGGCCGTGGCCATGGCTCGAATACTGGTTCCAGGGAAGATCGTGGCCACCAACGGTGCCTATGAAGATGAATGTCGGATAGGCCTTAGAGCAGGCCTTAACGCTATTATTACAGGGTTTCCCAAGAATCATCATGGATATATGTGCGGTTATTCTCCAGGGACGGCCAGGAAAGGAAATTTCGGTCTTCCTCGTGTTTTAAAGATTATCAAGGAAGAAGTGGCCAATGGCCTGGTCAGCGTTCCCATTCAACGAGGTGAACTGGAAGCCTTGGCACGCTCTATTAAAGTAGTGGGCCCTGAGAATGTTTATCCGTATAAAATTGGTTGGAATTATGTGGGGGATGCCCACTGGGCAGTTCTACCCCACACTCCCTTATATAACAATGTAGACGTGTTGAGGACCAGGGAAGATATACTTGAAATGATGACTGGATCCAGTGCTGCTCTACTTGGAGGGAGGTTTGTATCCTGGAGTTTAGCTGAAGCGTTGAGTCAGGATCTTGATGAGTTAATCATTAGTGATGCAGATCCATGGGTGGAGAAGGTCACGGTAGAGACTTTGAACCAGGAACTCAATATAAACGTCATGGGGGCAGGATCTGATGACAAAAAAGCAGCTCAAAATTCTGATAATATCATCCTTACCTCCACTATACCAGAACTAGTGAGGAAGATCACCAACAGAGTAGAGGGAACCATTAGTCTGATCTAGGTACTTCAAAAATAATTTTATTATAAAAAAAATTGTAAAAGGAGACCTTTAAAGCAGTACATAAAAAAATGGAATAATTACGGGCCTATCCGGTCACCCTTGAAGTACACGCCCACGGCACCTAAAATGGCAGCCACTCCAAATAGGGCCGCTATGGGCCAGGATGAATTGATATCTTCAGAATCTGTTCCATCATAAATCGCAACATTTCCGACATCCTGAGATACATTTTCACTGGTGGTAGTTGTTGGTTCACTTTGCTCTTGACTGGTTCCCATAGATCCGCTTCCTGATGGAGATGACGGGGCATTGTTTTTGGAAGTGGTGGCGGTATTGGTTGAACCTGAAGTGGATTTAGTACCTGTATCAGTTGGTTCTGATCCTGGATCAGATGGTTCGGAAGGAACTACAATAGGGTTGCCATGTCCAGGATGGGCACTTACAACTCCAGCAAGAGTTAAAACCAGGATCATGACTAATAGTATGATGGTTACTTCTTTCTTCATGGTTTTAATTAACACCATCTCCGCAGATTCTTATAAAAAAATTGTGAGTAATATCATATATATGATTTGTGTTATTACCATCGGTGCCCCTGCCCCTGGAAAGGTAATACCAGGCAAGGAGGGGAGAACTGGTTCTACTTTACTAAAAAAAAGAAAAAAAGGGGAAATAGGTTGTTTTATCTTCCCAGGAATCCGCTCTTGAAGAGGAATCCGAATGCACCTAATGCCAGAACAGCTATCACTCCCACTGCAGCAGCAGTTCCCCATGGTGAATTACTGGAACCTTCTGAACCAGCTTTGGTTACCTCGTAGGCTTTTCCAGCATCACCAGCTTCGCCTTCAGCAACAGTCACTGTAGCAGCACTAACTGCAGTTCCAGTATCACCAACTGAACCAGATGAAGAGGTACTATGACCACTGGAAATGTTTGAAGTTCCAGAATCACCACTAGTACCCTGACTAGATCCAGTCTGAGATCCGCCCGGAGCCGGTAATAGATCGGACATACTACGTATTGGTAGGCCCTTGACATAGGCTAAGGCACTGGTGCTGGCAGTTCCGCCCTGTTTGATGACATTGAATTCACTCTCAGTGATGAGTCGTTCATCAGATGCTATGGTGGTGATTCCCTGAACCACGTAGGGACTTGCTTCACCCTTGTACATACTGACGTAGGCGGATATCATCGCTTCTCTTTGATCGTTACTGGTGGTTAAACCGGCCAGGTTTAAGGTAGCCCATTTGAAGTTGATGATCACTGCTTTGCCTGTTTTGGTTTTGGGGTCCCAGATGACCAGTAATCCTTCTTCTGTTCCCCCTGGTATAACCTCGGATACGGTTTCATCGGCCATGAGCCTCTGGTTCATGTAGGTTCCCATACCCGGGGATACTCCCATGAGGTATACCAGACTGTCGTCTTTACAGTAAATACTGGATCCCATGTAGAAGTAGTTCTGATCACCACTCAGGGGGTAATTCTTGAACACGTATTCGGATATGAAGAATCCGGGCTGTACTCCGGGAGAGGCGTGGTCGTGGAACAGGAAGGTCATCAGCTGATCAAATGCAGGGTCGTTTCTCCAGGCATTGGCTATGGACTGTATGTTGAAGAAGTTTTTGTCCACAAAGACTTTACTGCCCAGATAAGAAACGGTGGTGCTATTGTTAAGGGCTTTAGGGCCAATGTCATTGATTTGGGGGTTGTTTGTCCCGTTTCCAACCTGGAAGCCAGTTCCGGTGTAGCGTATGTAGATGGAGTCCATGGTTAACCCATCTGCTCCTCTCAGCACAAAGGTAAACCATAATGGTTTCCAGGGTGCGGTGTGGATTGGTAACAGGGTTGATCTGCTCATCCTCGCGCCCAGCTCATTGAAAAGGCCATCCCAGGCCCGGTCCATCAGCTGACCATTGAAGTAAACGTATCCGGCAGATGTTAAAACCACTAAGTCGCGGTCATCTTTTTCCAGATTATTATTAATACCAGGATGTGCTTTATAAAAAAATTAGTAATAATAATTGGCTCTTGGTAATGGAACTGTTCCTTAAGTAAAATGACACACTCCAACTCAGAGCTTCCGGATCGCCACTGAAATATTTTTAACCCTACCAGTGGGTGGGCACTGATCCAGCCTTTCAAAGCCGGCCAGATCCTCTGCCTGTACCGGTGGGCAGAGTATGGGAGGTCCATAGTAGCTGCGGAAGACTATTTTAGCCTCCGGGAGGGTGGCGGCATGTAGATGATTGAAGACCTGTCTTCTGGGCTGGGCCTGGGCATCCACTATAAATCCCTCGAATTCGATCTCGGCCAGGAAGGTTTCATCCCCGTGGATCACCTGGATATGGGAGGCAAGATCCAACTTTTGCAGAACTTTCCAGGATAACTCAGCCAGTTCCGGATCCCTTTCAATGCTAACCCCCCGGATCCCGAAGAGGTGCTGGTAGAGTATCAGGGACAGGGGCAAAGCACCCCCACCAATATAGGCCACCCGGTCATAGGGTGCGAATTCAACTAGTGACTGTTCCCTGGTTACCCAGTCCTGGTAGTCTTTGTAGAAATAATAGTTACGCAGCCAGGGCCAGGGCTTGGTAGCGGCTAAAATCTTCCGGGCCTGATCCTTTTCCATTCTAATTATCAATCCCTTGTAAAAGCCCTGGATAACCTGGAATGCATTTTCTAGCCCACCATCCATATTATGTGTGGGATTTGTATCCTGGACTATTTCCTCCAGAAATGGTAGGAATGACAGAAGCTCTTCTAGGGGGGTGTCAGTAATCTCCTCTGGGGAATAGTTCTCCAGCTTATTTGCCAGTTCCAGCACTCTTTCCTGGTAGTTCATTTACATCATCACCTTAACTCCACCCTCTTAATTACCTTCAACAGTTCCTTGCGTGCTTCTTTCACAGTCAATTTAACATCCACTCCTACACCATCATTTTGGAGGCGGCGGAGCAGATCTGCCACCTGGGGTTGCCTCAAGTGACTCTCCTTGATCAGTTCCAGGTTGGTGAATATTTCCTCAGGGCTTCCCACACCAGCTATGGCTCCATGGTGCATCACGTAGATCCGGTTGGCGAAGAGGGGTATCATGTCCACATCGTGGCTGGTGAGGAGGATGGTCATACCCTCCTGGTTGAGCTGGTAGAGGATCTTCAGGATCTGGGCCGCCCCATAGGGATCCAGGCCAGTGGTGGGCTCGTCTAAGACCATGATTTCCGGGTCCATGGCCAGGATCCCAGCTATGGCCACCCTTTTTTTCTGGCCACCACTGAGGTGATGGGGTGCCTTCCCTCTGTAGTCCTGCATACCCACCATCTTCAGGGAGTCATCCACCCTTTGCTCCACTTCCTCCATGGAGAGTCCCATGTTCATGGGGCCGAAGGCCACATCCTCCTCTACAGTTGGAGAAAAGAGCTGGTCATCAGGGTTCTGGAATACCAGGCCCACCTTCTGCCGGATCTCCATGAGCTCTTTCTTCTGGCTTATAACAGGTTTACCCCCAATTACTACCTTACCCGAGGATGGTCTTAGGATTCCGTTGAAGTGCAGGAATAGGGTGGATTTCCCCGCCCCATTGGATCCTATAAAGGCAGTTCTTTCACCCTTTTTTATGTTTATGTTAACATCCTTCAGGGCGTGGGTTCCATCTGGGTAGTGATAGTCTAGATCTCTGGTTTCAATGATACTCATGGTCTAGTTTCCTCGGGGGTGTTTGGATACTGCCGTTGCAGTGTAACTCTTATTATTCCTCTTTTTACACCCTACTTATTAATATAAATGGGGGGTTTGGTATTATGAATCCGGATTAATAAGGGGGGATGGTATTAACCAGGGGGTGGGTTGGTCCAGGGCTCCAGAACCAGGGCTGGGCAGTGATGATTTTCAGGGCAGGTTCCACAGTTACGTGGTTTACGGTAGCACCCGGCCTGGTTAAGATGCTGGTAGGTGGTTTTCAACCCGTTATGTCCAGAAAATGACATCATACTCCCGGGATAGTAGCCAGAAAAATCAACCTGCTCCAGTCCCGCCTCCCGGCACTCTTCCACCAGGTTCTGGAGGTAGGCACGGGTGGGGGCGGGGTGGTAGTAGAGCATGAAGTGTGGTCGGAACCCCACCAGCCGGTAGGGAAGGGTGGGATCAAGTTCAGCTATGAACCTGGCGATTTTAATCACCTCGGCCTGGTTTATCCCTGGTATGACCACGGTACGAAAGACCCGGATCTTCTCTGGATGTTCCTGTGCAATCCACTTGGCATTCCTCAGCACAGGCTCCACCGGGGCCCCGGTGATGGCCTGGTGCAACTCGGTGTCCCAGGCCTTGATCTCGAAGTTGATGTAGTTGGATAACTGTGCCAGGCGTTTCATGGTACTGGTGGTGCAGAATCCATTGGTGGCCACTCCCACCTCCAGGCCGGGCTGTTGCAGCTGAATCAGTCGGGACACCTCCTCCAAGTAGGGGGTGTGCAGGGAGGGCTCCCCCCCGGTGAAGCTGATCCGCTTCACCCCCAGGTCCCGGCCCAGGGAACTTTTAAATTCACCCACTGCCTCCCTGACCATGACTTCGGGTTTCACGTAGCCACGGTAGCGCCAGCCACTATCCGGGTACTGGGATATGCGGTAGGCGTTGCAGTATAGGCAGCGGAAGGAACAGCCCAGGAGGGTAATTGAATAACTCTGCAGTACTGGAGTGAGTCCGGTGTAAGCCACTTCCGGGAGTCCCATGAGGCATGCTCCCTTCTCACCCTCCAGACGGTTCACCCCACATTTCCAGGGGCAGAGCTGGCAATTTTTCAGCTCCTTGAGGTAGTGGTGATTCATGAGCATCTTAGATCACTTTACGGATAAGCACCGAGGTGTTGTTAACCTTACCCGAGGGCAGAATCATAACCTCCTTGTGGAAACCACGGGTGGCCTTTTCTGTTACTGGCGAGTATAGAATAGCCCTCATACCCGTATATGTACGGTAAATTACGGGGGTATTCAAATCCAGGGCCTCCCAGAGGTTGGAGAACACTCTTTCCTTGGGTTCAGCCAGGGCAGCCACCATGACCACGGTGTAATCCACTTCCTTCACAGCGTTTTCATCTCCCTCCAGCACCTGGATCTGGGATTCCATTCCCAGCTTCTGTATCACCTGGCGGGATAGCTGGGCCACCGTGGGCAATACTTCTATGCTGACACACCTGGCTCCGTAGAGCTTGTTTAACAGGATAACAGTAAGGGGGAGTGGCCCGCCACCTATGAAGGCCACCTTCTGTTCTGGAGAGAATTTGACCAGCTTGTTCTCGTTTTCCACCAGGACCTGGTAGCGGGGGTAGAAGTGGAAGGATTCCAGTGTAGCCCAGGGGTCAGGTGACTCTAATATCTCCTGGGCTTTGGCAGTTTCCAGCTGGGAGCCCATTTCCACGTAGAATCTTCGGATGATCTGGAGTGCCTGGTTCATCTTCTCATCATCTAGGATGTGCCTGGCCGAGTCAAAATCAATAACCCGGTCATGGGCTATCTCTTCCACCTGGTCCAGGAGGGGTATGATTTCCTGGGGGGGCAGGTCCTGGAACCTAGTGTCCTGATACTGTTTCAGGGACTTGGCTATGGCCTTTATTTTATCCCAGTACTGGTAGCAACTCATTTCTATTCTCCTTTTCCTGGTACATTTACTATGAAAAATTTTATATATCTTATTTCACCCTTTATTTAATATAAACCATGGCATAAGTATTACTTATTTCGTGGTTAACCAGAAAAAAGTATTACAATAGTTTTGGGGTGGAAAGTTAGTATGAGCTATTTCAAAATAAAAGAGTTGCTAAAAGAACATGTACATTCATATCAGGTTAAAAAATTCCTTTTTAACATGATCCAGGATGAATTTGGCTACGGTTACATCCCAGAGTACCACCAGGACATCGTGGACCTGGAATCCTACTACCTTGAACCCCAGCGTAACAACTTCTTCCTGGCGGTGCACCACACCCCGGGAATTGTGATGGGCACCATGGGTATCCGGGCCTACGATAAGGACTTCCCCCAGTTTAAGGAACGTTACCAACCAGAGACCACAGCCAGCCTGTGGAGAGTATTCGTGGACAGGCCCTGGCGTAGAAATGGAGTGGCCTCTGCCCTGGTCCAGATGGCCGAGGATTTCTGCCGGGAGAACCACTACGAAAAGATTTATCTCCACACCCATAAGAACGTCCAGGGGTCCCTGGATTTCTGGCTGAAAAACGGTTACCAGGTAGTAGCTGACACCGGGAACCATCTTAAAACCGTGCACATGGAAAAAATTCTATGATGAACTCCCCAGACAAGATCTGGTTCCTGGGCCGGAGTTACCAGGAATACCTGTCCATGTTCAACTTGGATCATGATTTTCTGAAAGATCGTCGGGTACTGGACTGCGCAGCCGGGGCCAGCTCCTTCACTGCATGGGCCTGTGATAATGGAATTAATGCTACAGCCACTGATGTCCTGTACGGGATGGATCTAGAGCAGCTCAGGGAAACATTCATCCACGATTTTTCCACCCTACTCCAGGTCCATTCTGGCCTGGATCAGAAGGTGGACTGGGGATTCTTCCAGAATTCAGAAGAAATGATTGAGGACCGGTTAAAAACCTGCAACAACTTCATCACCCACTACGAAAAGCACCCTGAAAGATACGTCCAGGGCCAGTTACCCCACCTCCCATTTACAGATGGCCACTTCGACTTGGCCCTCTCCTCCCATCTACTGTTTCTCTATGATGACCGCCTGGATTATCTATTCCACACTGAATCCATCCAGGAGATGTTAAGGGTGGCTGAAGAAGTCAGGATCTATCCAATTGTCAGTTTAAGTGGATATGGGAATAGATCACCCTACGTTAAAAGAATAATGGAAGATATAGGACGGCTGGGTGATGTGGATATCGTGAAGGTGGATTATCGGTTCCGCAAGGGTGGGGAGGAGATGATGCGCCTAAAAAAGGACCAGGGATCATAAAATTCAATCCTTCTCATCACATCCACCATACCCGAAGTAGTGAGGAAGACCTCCCAAAATAAGTAGAGGGGAAGCATCACCCTGATTATAGATGAACAAAAAAAAATTTAAAAAAAGTGGGGGGTGTAGTTAAAGATGCCCGGCCTGGATAACCTCATACTCATCCATGTTTACGCTGCCCAGTATCTTGTAGTACTTACTAGCCGGGAGTGCTTGTAATTCTGTGGAGTCTATTCCCCTAACTTTCTCCAGGCCCCGTATAAAGTATTTCATATCTGGACCCAGCTCATCTTCGAGTCGATAGCCCCTCCCTATCTGTACCAGGACATCCTGATCAAATGCCCCGGTCAGTTCACAGATCCCATCCATTAAGCGTGGGGTGGGGTGTTTGTATGATCCCGATTCCAGGGCAGTTTCAATATCACGGGGCACTCCAAGTTCCTCGGCCAACTCTTTTTGTGTCTTTTCAGTGTACTTTCGGTACCCTAAAACTAGGTCCTTCAGTTTATCTGGTTTTTCACACAAGTTACCATCTCCATTTTTTTTTAGATATAATCCAATTAAAAATATCCAGGGGAAGGAGGGGGCCATGGCAATGCCCCCACTTCCAGTAAGGAGGGTAAATAAAATAATATGTAAGGGCCAGGGCATCTAGACTGAGGATGTTTGAGCTGCTTTTTTTTTAGATGCCCTGCACTAGGGAGGGGATGTTCATCTGAACAGATCCCTCCAGTTGGTGGGGTCATGGTCCCTGACAATAGAGAGTTGTACCCCACCTTATAAATACTTTTTCATAATTTAGTATTACTATTTTCATAATTATCAGGAAATTTTTATTACAACACCCTTGTGTCCTGGAAAAGCAAGCCCCAAGATAGTGATGGAGTAGTAAAAATTAAAGTAAAGAGAAACCAACGAACCTAACAGTAGTAATTGGCCAGCCCGGCCTAAACACATCCAGAAAGTGAGAGTTTCACATCCAACCAACGCCAGGTACCACTATACCCCCATCTGGGAGGGGGGATGTTGCTGGGTCCATGAAACAAAGCCCCATGGTCTGGTGGATGAAGCTGATGGGGGATGGGTTGCTGTGCTAAGAATGATAATAATAATTAGGATGGATCTGAGAATGATTATACACAAATAGTATAAGATCCTAGTTCTTGGGTGATGAAATTTTTTTTTTACTCAAAAGAATAATGATAGATGGAACCAAAAAAAAAGAATCCATCACCACACCACCCCCATGGAAGGAGATGATAACATTACCAATAAGAAAGGCTCTGAAATTCTGGAAGAAACCGTGAAGGAAGTTAAAAATCACTTAGACGTAGCTGAGGTACGGGTTGAGAGGGCGGTGGTTGGCATATTTTTCACTGGGGTGCGCCTGAACACAGGCCACGCCGGTATCTGTGCCACGCCCATCAAGGAAATCCCCGAGGCAGTGTGCTGTCCCAGCTCCGCCCGGTCCATGCCCAATGCCGGGAGGTTAACCCGGAGGTCGGTGCCTAAATACCTGGACGACGCACTATCCCCGGTACCCATGAAGAGAACCATGGGAGTAGCGGTTTTATCCGCACTCTCCAGTTACTGCTGGGAGCAGGGCTTAGTGGAGGGCTTCGATATGAAGGTGGGGGTGGATGCCATTGACTGCATGGAGCTGGATGACAAGAGCCACCCCGTGGTTATAGGGGCCATTGCACCGGTTTTAAGGATACTGAAAGCAAGGAGAAAGCCCTTCTCCGTTGTAGAGCTGGATAAAAGAACCCTGAAAAGAGATGAACTCCCATTCTACGCCCCCCCGGAGAGAACCCAGGAGGTGGTGCCAGATGCGGATCTACTGGTGGTTACTGGAACCACCCTCCTCAACGGTACCCTGGAGGGCATCCTAGAGCTGGCCCGCCACGATGCCCAGGTACTGGTAATGGGGCCCTCGGCTAGTCTTCTGCCCTCCGCCTTTTTCAAGAGGGGAGTGGACGTACTGGGAGGGGATATAATAACCCAGCCCAACAGGATGCTGGATACCCTGGCTGAGGGAGGTTCTGGTTACCACATCTACGGGGACTCTGCAGAGCGTGTGGTGGTGACACCCCAAGGTTAACACCCCCAACACCTTATATGCACCCACATCCTAGAGATAGAACTGGAAGGTGAGGCCCATCACCCATGAAAAATTACCTGAAAATCCCTGCAAAGTGGACTGGAACCAGCTGTGGAAGGAACAGGTGGAAAAACTCCCTAAAAAGAAGGATCTGTGGAACAGCATCGCCCCTCAATTCAACGAGTGGATGGATAAAGATGACTACCCAGCCGAGTTCATCAGCAAGATAAAAATAGAACCCAACGACACGGTGCTGGATGTGGGCTGTGGAAACGGTGCTATAACCATTCCATTGGCACAGAAGGCCAGGTCAGTCACTGCCCTGGACAGCTCCACCAGAATGCTGGAATTTTTAGGCAAAAAAGCAGGCCACCCCTCCAACATCCACATGATAAACAAGGGCCTGGAGGAGGTGGACGCCCAGGAAATAGGCTACCACGATGTGGTGGTGGCATCCCGGTCCCTGAATGGCATAGCAGACATCCAAGCCCAGCTGGAGAAGCTAGACAGGATCGCCCGGAAATACGTTTACATCACCCTCTGGGGAGTGGACAACCGCAAATTTGAAAATGAAATGGCCGAACTCCTGGGAAGGGAAAGCCATCAAAACCCGGAGTACATCCTGGTCTACAACATCCTCTACGAAATGGGAATCCAGGCCAACGTGGAATTTTTAAAATCAAACACCCGCAACCACTACTCCAACATGGACGAGGCCCTGGACAGGATTAAATGGAGGATCGGGGACCTGGATGAAGGGGAAAAATCCATAATAAAGAAGCACCTGGAAAGGGTCCTGACCAGAAACTCCGATGGAAGCCTCACCTACACCCGGACCAACTCCAAGTGGGTTCTCATCTGGTGGGAGAAGTCACACCCCTCATGATACCATTACCCACTAGGAGGCCAAGGTCCCCCCATATTTATTGAAAAGCTAGAACCCGAGGTGGATTATGTATGGATGAAATCATAGCCAAAATAGATGACCCAGAGATGAGGTCCCAGATAGATAAACTAGTACCCTTCCATGGATACCTGAGCACCGGGGCCTTCATAGGCTTGCAGATGCTGCAAATCGCCACACGCTTACTGGATATCAAGAAGGGAGAACGGATATACGTCACCAGTGAAACCTACAACTGCCTACCCGATCCCTTCCAGATACTGCACGGGAGCACCATTGGAAACAAGGGATTAAAGGTCCTGGATTATGATAAAATGGCGGTTACAATAAACAAGGGTGCAAAACCTGGCCAGGAATACGTGGAGGGTGTGAGGATATTCCTGGACCCAGCCAAGACCATCAAGTACCCGGTGTTCCACGCCTGGTACATGAACCAGAGGAAGGTGCCCCATGAAGAAGCCATATCAGAGCTTTTAAAGGCAGGAGAAGACGTGTACACCTGGGAGTATGTGGAGGTCCAGGTGCCGGTGAAGGCCAAAAAAGATGTGGCCATCTGCCAGATCTGTGGGGAGTCCTTTGTAAAGAAGGATGAAGAGGAAATCTGCCGGGGCTGCGCCCAGGAAAAAAACCGTAAATAACAGATAGCCCTTAAGATCCCCCAGGTAGATGCTGATAATAGATGTCCAGGAAAAATGATCCAGGACCTCAGATATTGGAGGGGGAATCTTCTAAAACCATCAATCTAACCATAATCCGGCTCCAGAAAAGGATCCCCCCATAGTCATAATTGGGTTAACCATTCACAGTACTAAAGAAAGACTTGGGGGTGGTGTGCACCCAGCCAATCCCATCCTTTTATCTGGTTTAACTGAAGATATCAACAATGATAAAATTGTTTAGGAGCATGATAGGAATGTCCAAAAAAAGGAGTAAAGGCCGCCGCATCCGGGGCTGCTCATCAGAGTCCTTTATAGATGCCAGGGAGGTACTGTCCAGGCTGAATTTAAAGGGGGATGAGGTGTTCATGGATGCTGGTTGTGGCGATGGACACGCAGCCATCCATGCCCAGAAGATGCTGGGAGATGATGCCGTGGTCTACGCCCTGGACAGTTACCAGCCCTCCATAGAGGATCTGAAAAGGGATGTGCAGAGAAGGGGAATAAGCAACATAGTACCTATCCATGGGGACATAGCAGGGGAAGTAGACCTGGAAGACGAAACTGTAGACGTGATTCTCATGATCAACGTGTACCACCATTTCCTAGAGAACACCGATGAAGCCATTGCCGAGCTTAAGAGGATCACCAAAGCAGGTGGCAGAGTGGCGGTGATGGACTACAAGAAGATGGACACCGGCTACGGACCACCCCTGAAGCACAAGCAGAGCCCAGGGGAAGTGGAGGAGGCCTTCAAAAGGCATGGCCTGAAGATGGTCCAGCTGGACACCGAGGTGGGTGAAGAACTGGAAGACGGAACTAAATCCCACTACCTAATAGTCTTCCAAAAGGAATAGTTATCTCAACCCACAATCCGGGGGAGAAAACAGGTTTCTACTAGTATCAACCCAGTCCCCCTGCACACCATGGTACCATAAGGCCATGAGATCCATCATTTGTTAGACAGAGGTGGGATGATCCTTTCTTTTATGGGAAGAGCAGAGGCCAGCAGATGGGTTTCACACAAGTTTTATCCACCAGCCAGGTCCTACAGGCCCAACCTGGGGAGTTGACTCCTGGACTTAACTTTCCAATAGAATTAGAGGATCACCTTAACTCCAGGGAACTTCAATCCCATAACCCCAGGCCACAACTCAGGGCAGATTAGCATAAAAAAGAATTAGGTGTTTACAGAGCACCATGATGGTGCTCCATAAACAGGAGGTAGCCTGGTAGGCTTTTTATCCATCATTTTTCCGGGGATGGAATGGAAAATAGATGGAATGGACGAGAATATTTTTTTTTGGGGGTCAGAAAGTGCAATGGTTTTGGGTTTTTGTCTGACAAGAAACACAATCCCTCGTCCAACCTTAGATGAGCACCTCCACTTATATAATACTTTCTATATACTTCGTATTAAAACAATACTTTTTTTGGTCAAGGAGATGGGGGGCTTCCTGTAACACCATTCATACTATTAAAAAAAAAGGATTTTCCTGGAACCCAACCCAGGGGGCGAACTGGTAAATCTCGATTTATTAGGAAATAGCCGCGAAGATGCTGTATATAAAAAAAATCTGCGAGGCTTAAGAAATGGTGTTCTTGATCCATAAGGGTCCTGGATCCCTAATTAGTCACACCTAAAAAATCCTGCTTCTTCTCCACCCACCTACCCAACACGTAGACCAGCAGGGCCACCCCCAAGGCCACCACTGTAACAGTGTAATCATCGTTGGGCACCAGATCCAGGCTGAAGCAGATCCAATTGAAGGGAAAAAACAGGTACAGACCCCCACTTATCTGCAGCAGGAACAGGTCCAACGCGTAATGGCTTAGTACTCCCAGGCTGAAAAACAGGAAAACATCCCTCTTCTTCTCAAAAAACAGACAGGCAAAGGCAGCAACCAGGAAGGATCCCAGGGGCTGGTGAAGGGCGTAGATGTAACTCCACCAGTCATGGCCCATGGTATTAAAGAGCATCACTATTTTAACCACGTCCGGCATCAAGGACCCCACCATCACCAGGATGGTGTTGGGGGTGTCGAACTGGGTGTGCCTAAACCTTAAAACACGGCAGAGGGTCCAGGCCACGGCCACGTGCACCATCCAGTCCGGCATTTTAGCGCCTCCGGAACAGGAACCTTCTAGAGTCCAGGTACCAGTAACGGTGGAAAATGAAGATCATGAATAAGAGGACCAGGAAGGATCTGATGATCAGGAAGTGATATTTCCACATCTGGTTAACGTAGATCTTCTCAACACTAATGATGCTGTACTCCGGCCCCAGCACCCCCAAGAGGTCCACCCGGTCACCAATCGCCACTGGAGTCCCATTTATCTCCACGCTCACCACCTGGCCGTGGTAGATCTGCTGGATCTGGTAGCCGCCAGGATAGTTTTCCACCACGGTGCCGTAGACCCGTACCACTTCACCCTCCGGGTATTCGGCTAAAATAGCCCGGTAGGAGGGATGCTCCAGGTGATTCTCGTATTCAGCAGCATAGTAGGCACATAAGGCCACGATGACTCCCAGTACAAGGAAACCCACCAGGATCCGGCTTCGGGGTGATTCGAGGTTCATCTTGGTGTATCTCCATAATATTAATGCTTAAATTTAGGGATCCGCACCATAATTAATCTATGCAGCCACCATGACAATTACACCATATCAAATGGATGATTGGAATAGAATCTGCTAATCCAAACTGGTTAAAAAAAAGTGTTTATGGTGTAGATCTACTCTATATGTGTAATTAACAATTCATTGGGATAATAAATGATCCATGACCCTGTAATTTTTTTTTAACTTATTCCATGGGTATAGGGGGTAACATGGCTCTGCAGAGAGCAGCTTATCCTATGGCCACATGGGTAGGGAGAAGTAGAAGGTACTCCCATCCCCCTCTGACTCGGCCCAGATCTCACCCCCGTGCTGGTGCACGATCCTCTGGGCTATGGCCAGGCCCATACCGGTGCCGGGGTACTGGTCCTGTCTGTGCAGGCGGCTGAAGATGGTGAAGATGGATTCCAGGTGCTGGGGGTCTATGCCGATGCCGTTGTCCTGTACACTGAAGACCACCTGGTCCCCCTCCTCCCGGGCCTTGACTCTGATCCAGGGTGCTTCCTCCCCCCGGTACTTGATGGAGTTGCTTATGAGGTTCTGGAAGATGCGCACCATCTGGGTCTTATCAGCCTCCAGGATAGGCAGGTCCTGGCAGTCAATCCTGGCCTGGTTCTCCCGGATGAGGACATTCAGGTTGAAGCTAACCTCCTCCAGCACCTCCTGGAAGTCCACCGGGCTGCGCTGTATCTCCTGGTTGGCGATGCGACTGTAATCCAAGAGGGAGTTGATCATCTCGTCCAGCCTTTTAGCCCCGTCCACGGCGTAGTAGATGAAGTCCTGGGCGTCCTGGTCCAGCTGGTCCTGGTAGCGCCTCTCCAGTAACTGGAGGAAGTTGCTGATCATCCGGAGCGGCTCCCGCAGGTCATGGCTGGCGATGTAGGCGAACTGTTGCAGGTCGGAGTTGGAACGGGCCAACTCTTCGGTGCGGAGCCGAACCTCCTTTTCCAGGCTCTCCCAGTAGATCCGTAACTCCTCCTCGGCCTGTTTACGTTCAGTGATGTCACGGGCCGCGGCGAAGATACCCACCACCTCCCCATCCTCGTCATGGTAAACCGAGGCGTTGTACAGTACCGGGGTGATGCTCCCATCCTGGTGCTTGATCTCCAGGGGATAGTCCTTAACCTCCCCCTCCTGGAAGACCCTCTGGTAGCCCCTCTCTGCATCCTCGGGTTGGGTGAAGTAATCGGCAAAGTCGGTGCCGATGAGTTCCTCCCGGGAGCGTCCCGTGGTCTTCTCGGTGGCCCGGTTCACATCGGTGATCTTACCATCAGCGCCTATGGTGACCAGGGGGTCCAGGGCAGTCTCAATTAGGCTACGGTTGTAGGCATTGGAGATCTTCAACTCCTGGGCCCTTTCCTCCACCAGCTTCTCCAGGTTATCCAAGGTTTCCTGCAGCTTCATCTCCGCCTCTTTGCGCATGGTGATATCCATCCCCACGGCCAGTATCTCCCTGATCTCCCCATGGCCATTGTAGATGGGCTTGTTCATCCACCGGATCCATATGCGCTGTCCATCCTTTGTGATGTTCTCGTTTTCGTGTTCTGTGAACTCTTCTGGTTGGCTGATGATATCCTGGATCAGCCTCCCCAGATCCGCCCCACTGGAGTCAATGGTTGGCACCAGCACATCCATCACCAACTGGCCCAGAACTTCCTGGGAACTGTAGCCAAAGACCTCCTCAGCGTACTCGTTGAAGAAATTCAAACGCCCCTCCAGGTCCCAGCGGATGATGATGCTCCGGGCATTCTGCACCAGTTCCTGGTACTTCAGCTCCATTTCCCTCCGTTCGGTGGTGTCCAGGCAGATGCCAGTCATCCACAAGGGACGGCCATCCTGGTCATACTCGGTTTGTCCCAGGGCGTTGATCCACCTCACCTCCCCGCCGGGTTTTATGATCCGGTACAGGTTGTCCATGAAGGTATGATTCTGCACTGCCATGGTGACTTGTTCCCTGGCTTTCCCATGGTCTTCAGGGTGTATCACTGACTCCCAGGCCTGGAAGGAGGGAGGGGTCTGGGGGTCCAGTCCAAGGAGTTCGAACATCAGGGGCGACCATTCAATCATCCCGGTTTCAATATCCCAGTCCCAGATACCAGCCCCCGCGGCTCGGGAGGCAATGTTCAGGCGTTCGTTAACCCGTTTCAGTTCCAGTTCTCGTTTCCTGGCCTTGGTGGTGTCCCGCATGAGCACCACGGTACCGGTGATCTCTCCCTCCTTGTTTCTTATGGGGGCGAAGCTGTAACTACTGTTCCACACCTCTCCAGTGTCGGTTCTTTCAATGAGGTACTCGATGTTGGAGGCCTGCTCACCCGCCAATGCCCGGGGCACCGCCCACCTATCCTGGGGGGCGGGGGTGCCATCGGGCCAGTAGACATTGAAAAGATGGGGATAATCATCCAGATGATGGGAGCATTCATCCAGACTAGGGAAGCGGTGGAAGTGGGCGAAGGCCTCGTTCATGTCGATGATGTTCCCGGCAGTGTCGGTGGTGATCACCGCCTCGTTGATACTGGAAAAGGCAGCCTCTACCTTGGATTGCAGATCCATCTGGGTATGGTTCGCCCCCTCCATCAGCTCCCACAATCCATCCCTCCGGGCCACCGTGAATTTGTGGGTGCTGATGATGTCCAGGACATCCCTGGAGGAGCATTTATCCAGGGGATAAGTGCAAAGGGCCATCATGGGGTATCCTCCCAGGACCTGGTTCAGCACCTCCTCGCACTGGATGAGATCAGCCCACACACCCTTCTCCACCCAGAAGATCTTGCCGCCCAGCCTCAAACCATCAAAACCCCTGGACCGGGCCTGGTCTAGCCTGCCAATCCAGTCCTCCATGACCTCCCCGGGGTTTAAACCACCATGGTGCCACTCCTGGCAGCTGAGGATCTCCATTTGACCCCTCTCCAGGTAACACTCAAGACCGGGGACAGCATCCACCAGGACCTGCCTGGCTTCTTCAGCCCCCAATGGCTCCGAGGCGATCCACAAGCAGAATTCATTGTCCTCTAAACCAGCCCTGAAGTAGGGAACCAGTACCTCCACCAAGTCTTCCCTCCTCTGGTAAAACTGGCAGAAATGGGTGGACCAGGGCACATCCCCCACCACCTCAATACCTGATCTTCTCAGCTTCATAACTAAAGCCCACCCCCCATAGAAATGGGTTTAAAAAAAGGTTTCCACACCTATATTGGTACAGTTACTTTCTTATAATTTTCTAAAAAAACCCAAAATAAATGAGGTGCAGATGTGAAGAGATAGTCCCTGGCGGAGTCGAACCGCCGTCGAAAGGTCCAGAGCCTTACAGGATTACCACTACCCCAAGGGACTAAAAAATTGTATTTTTAGTTTATGGTAATTATACCTTTACCATCCATTACCAGTGCTTCTACTTTTTCTTCCTGTCCAACTCCTTCTGCCTCTCGATCCAGGGCAACTTCAGGGTGGACTTCTCCCCAGTTTCCCGGGTGGATCTGGCTTTAATCTTTCCATCCCCTCCTCCAGGGTGCACATGGCCGGGGATGATAAGCTCCACCTCCCCTGGGGGTGGTGTGAGGCGGGTTCTTCCCAGTGAGGGATCTTCCAAGCTTCCCTGGGTCTTCTCATCAGCTTCAGGCACAGGCTCTCGAACCCGTTGTGTGGTGTCTGCACCTGGATCATGGGGGCTTGTCTTTTCCTCAGGCGGCGACTTTCTCATCTCCATCCTGGCCCCCAGGTAGGTCAGGATGGCCATGACTAGGCTCAGTATCATCAGAACTGAAACTGCATAGGAAATGGCCAGTGGGATCTCAAGGAAGATGAACAGGGAAGTAACCACCAATAGGAACACCAGACTCAGGAGTAGGCCCATCTCCAGGTGTGTACGGAAATCCATACCTGGCTTGGTGAATCTTAGAAAGGTGTAACCAGGGAGAATCATGGCTAGTACATAGGAGAACAGGAATAGGGGCAGGTAGTTGAACATTGCCACTGGCTGGGGTATGATGAGCCACAGGAAGATGAGTCCCCACAGACCCATAACCACCACCACCAGGAGCTCCATCTCTGGGGAATGCTTCATAATGAAAATCTATTCGTAGCTTTTCAGATATAAAAGTTGAAGAGAAAAAAATGGGGCAGGGCCTTTAGGTTAAGACCCATCTTGTTCCTGTTTTCCAGGCGCCTACATAGTGCCATCCCTTTTTCCATTTGGTCTTGGTGATGTACTTGTAGTGGTATCTCCATTTACCGTTTTTACGGTACCAACGTTTGATAGCAACCTTGTAGCTGTACTTGTACCGTCCATACACCCGGACATAGGTCCAGTACCTGTAGCTCTGCAGGGCGTAGATGCTGTAGTGTTGGGTGCTGATGAGGCTGGGGTTGCCGGCCCTGTCAATACCCAGGAACTTCAGGGTCCTGGAAGCTGCCAGGTAGATGGGAGCAGAGTACCGGGCACTACGTGTAGTGGGACTAGTACCATCCAGGGTGTAGTAGATGGTGGCTGGTTCACTGGCTGCCAACACCACTGAAACCGGAGCCCAGTAACTCCCAGTCCCAGGAGTGGAGTATACCACTGGCGGGGTAATGGTGGTGAAGGTTGTGGTGGTGGTTGGTCCTTCTTTGTTGGTGGTGGTTCTTACTGCTCCTTGGTTTATGGTTAGGGTGTATTTGGTGGCTTCTTTGAGGTTGGTGGTTGGTGTTATTTTGAGTTGTTTTCCGTTGATGGTGGTGGTGTGGTTTTGGTTGTTGCCGTTGTTGTCTTGTAGTTTGATGTCCATGGTGCCGGCTTGTATGTTTTGGTTGTAGCTTATGGTGATGGTTTGGTTGGTGGCCACGTCCACTGCATTGTTGGCAGGGTCCACACTCTCTATTAGTAATGGCGGGGTAATGGTGGTGAAGGTTGTGGTGGTGGTTGGTCCTTCTTTGTTGTTGGTGGTTGTTACTGCTCCTTGGTTTATGGTTAGGGTGTATTTGGTGGCTTCTTTGAGGTTGGTGGTTGGTGTTATTTTGAGTTGTTTTCCGTTGATGGTGGTGGTGTGGTTTTGGTTGTTGCCGTTGTTGTCTTGTAGTTTGATGTCCATGGTGCCGGCTTGTATGTTTTGGTTGTAGCTTATGGTGATGGTTTGGTTGGTGGCCACGTCCACTGCATTGTTGGCTGGGTCCACACTCTCCACCATTAGGGGTGTTTCACTGATGATGAAGGTGGTGGAAACCATCTGATCATCCACCGTGGCAGTGACCAATCCATTGCTACCAGCGGTGAAGGTGGTGGCCAGCAACCCTTTATGGGTGTTGCCACTTAACGGGTTGACCGTGCCGGTGAATACCACCGGCAGATCAGGCAGATACCAATCAATCAGCGCTCCAGTGTTATCATGGTTCAGATCAATGGTAACAGTAGCCACCCCCCCAGGGGCCACTGTATCAGCCGATCTAGAGATGGATAACACTATCCAGGGGTTGTAGTATGCCTTGGCCCCGGGTATTGCTATTATCATGCTGGAGAAATTGGGAGCATTACTACCCCACCAGTTCTTCTCGACCTGCACCTCACCACCGTTAACTGCCAATGCACAGTTACCAGTGTTACCGGTGATCCGGTTGTAATGGCCAGTTATCCGACCATTAAAACAGCTGAGCACTCCCCCCCAGGGTGCGCTGTTACCGGTGATGGTGCAACCAGTGAACTCTATGAAGTTCACGTTGTTGTGGAACACCGCTCCATGCTGGACTGCTGTGTTACTTGTCATGGTACAGTCAGAGAAGATGGTAGCACCGTAGTTATCCACCACTCCCCCGTTACTGGTGGCACTGTTACGAGTGAAGGTGCAACCCACGAAGTTGACCTGTCCATAGTTGTTCAGGACACCACCGATACTAGCAGTGTTAGCCATGAAGATGCAATCCCTAACATCCATGGTGAGGCCATTGTTCAGGGCCCCACCCTCCGGGGCAGTGTTACTGTTCAGGGTACAAGTGGTCATGGTCATGGATCCCTCATTTTTCACGGCACCCCCGAAGGCAGTGGCGGTGTTCAGGTGGAAGACACAATCAGTGGTGGAGATGCTGCTGTAGAAGTTGTTGTAAACAGCCCCACCCCAGAGTGCCTGGTTCTTGGTGAACTTGCACTTCTGGATGGTGGCCTGTCCACTGTTGTGCACCCCACCCCCGTATTCAATGGTACTTCCATTGGTGATCATGAGGTTCCTGAGGGTAACCAAAACTCCAGGGGTGATGTTGAACACCCGGCCCTTCTTTTCGGCGTCGATGATGGCCCTGGGATCCCCGGTGGTGTACTCGGGGCCGGTGATAACCAGGTTCTTGTTGATAACCACGTCATGGTCGTAGTAGGTGCCAGCAGCTAAACTGAGGGTGTCACCATCCTGGGCAGTGGACACCGCATTTTTAATGGCATCCGTCCCTGGGTTGACCATAACAGTGGCAGCACTGGCTGTTCCACATAAAAGTAGGCTTAGCAAAAAAAATGCGCCTAGAATTACTATTTTACGTTCTAAGAAAATCAAACATTTCCCCCCCATTACTTACATGGTAGCTACCCTTACTAATAAATTACTGTTTTAACCCCAATATTACTACATCCCGTCAACTTAGTAATATGAACTCAAGGGTGACTGGAACCATGTATCTTCATCACCCCAGATACTTCTGGGTGTGGGACAACCCCCAGGCTGATACCCTGCGGTACCACCATTCCAATCCATACCTGTAACTGGGCCTCCAGTGCTTCTCCAGCAGGACCAAACCCCCACTGGTGGCCAGGAAGATCAGAAGATTAGCCGGTACTGGCTGGCTGAACTGCAGGGTGCCCAGGAGTATGAAGCTGGCGTAGGAGATATAGTAGCTGGTGAAGGATACATGGCCCAGATTCTCCAGGGGCCGCAGCCACCTTTTCAGTTTACCATCCAACTCCACCACCCGCACCAGAACCAGCAGGAGCAATATGAGGAGGCTGGCCACCATGAAAAGCATGGGCAGGTAGCCCCTCAACTCACTCACCAGGGGGTAGGGGAAGGTCAGGTACACCGCCAAATTCAGGAGGAAAAAGAGAAGAGCATAGACCAGGAGGATCTGGTTATCGTAGCAATTGAAGTTCTCCTTTTTGTAGGCTGTGTAGGCTAATTGGCCGAAGAAGAAGTAGCACAGGTAGGGCAGTATACTCACCTGGAGGCCCGGACCATAACCAGCCAGGAAGGCCAGGCCCTCCACGTTGTAGCCCCGGATCAACAGGTCCAGCACCAACACCAGGATGATGGCCAGCACCTTACCCTTGAAGCTCCGGCGCACCAGATACCCCACCAGGAAGCCGGTGGAGATGATGACGAAGATGTTGGTGAATACACTGCTTTCCCAGCCCAGCACCAGGTTGGCAGTCCAGGTGATGAGGCTGGTTATGAAAAAGAGGGCCACCGCCCTCCAAAAAACCTCCAGGAAAACGTCCAGACTCTTAAGGGCCCGGCTCTCCCGGTTCTGTAGAAAGAGCTGAAAACTAAGCCCCGCCACGAAGAGGAATGTCGGAGCAGCTAAAACGCCTGCCAACTCCGAGATGAAGGGTATCATAATGGTGATGTGGGCCTCCACCATGAGCAGAACCGCCAGGCCCCGGAGCATGTCCAGGGAGGATAGTCGGGTGGTTCTACTTTTCCTGTTCAGCACCATTCTACCCCGGGTTCTCAGCTTGATAACTTAGGCCTCCTACCTTTATTAATCAGAATATCATGGAAAATCCACTCTACTTATTATTATATAGGGGTGGGCTGATAAACCCCTTAGCTGTACAAAATTTTTCGGGGCTTAAAGTTGTCGAAATTACCCCTCCACCCATCGATCCAGGCCTGGGTTAAGAGACTTACCCGGCGGTATTTATGGTCACCAGCCAGCACAATCCATACAAACTGGTAGAGGTAGCCTTCCACCAGAAAACGGTAAAAGGCCCATCTACTTTTGGTGTATTTATGGTTAAGCCACACGTAGTTCCCGGTGTCGAGGTAGGTTAACCACAGGGCATCAAAGGGTACAAAATCGAATTTTCTACCTATAAACTCTTTTCTGGTGTAGGAGGGCTGGGGTATGTGGTGGTAGATCCGACTGGACTTCACCAGCAGTATCCCACCCGCTTCCTGGAGGTGGATGCAGTACTCCACATCATCGTAGTATAGAAAGAAGTCTTCCTTGGGAAATCCCACCTGTTCCACGGCGTTTCTTGATAGTAGTAAACCCACAAAGGATGCGTGGTCAATAACCAGGGTGTTTCCATCCTTTAACTCTTCCAGGACCAGGGGCCCTATCAGGTGGTTCGGGTCAGTGAAATCGAAGTATCCGCGGTGGTGGAACAGAACATTACCCTCCAAATCCAGCTTCAGACTGGCCAAGGCCGCCACTTCCGCCCCGAAGTATTCACCCAACTTCTCCAGGGCATCCTCCTGGGGCCGGGCATCATCGTCCATCAGCCACAGCCACTGATAACCCTGCTGGTAGGCCCTTTTCACCCCCTGATGGAAGCCGCCGGATCCTCCCTGGTTGTGGGAGAGGCGCAGGTAGTGCACCACCAGATCATCCCTCTTCAGGGTCCGCTCCCAGGCTTCCTCCCCGGTTTCTGGGACCAGGTCCAGGTAGCCCTTTTCCAAAAGCAGCTCAGGGGTGTCGTCGGTGGAGGCATTGTCCACCAGGTAAACCGCATCAACTGGTCGAGTCTGGTTTCTAAGGGCATCCAGACATTCTATTAAGAGTTCCCGGCGGTTGTAGGTCACCACCACGGCGCACACCGTTTCAGGGGTCATGGGGCTATTTTTCTCCTGTTTTTTTTCCAGGGGCCAGTTTCTCCTGGAAGATGGTCAGGGCCCGGTCCACCACCAGGTCCATGTTGAGGTACTGATACTCGGCCAGCCTCCCCACCAGAATAAGGTTAGAGTACTGGCTTGCCTTTTTCCGGTACCTCTCATATATCTCCTGGTACTCTTCCTTTGGTATGGGGTAGTAGGGCACATCACCCCTTTCCGCCTGGTAACTCTGGGGGTACTCCCGGGTGATGGTGGTCTGTCCATGCTTCTGGCCTGTGAGGTGTTTGAACTCGGTGATCCTGGTGTACCGGTGCTCATTGGGGTAGTTGACCGTGGCCACCTCCTGATAGAATTCCTGGTCCAGGGTTTCCATTACAAACTGCAGGGACCGGTAGGGCAGCCTGCCATACTGGTATCCGAAGAGATAGTCGATCTCACCGGTGTAGATCAGTTTACCCTTGAAGTTCTTCCCCTTACAGTGTATAACTCCCTCCTTGAACTTTAAAACTTCCTTATAGTCAGTGTTCAGCAAAACTTCTATGTGGGGATTACTGAGCATCTTCTCGAAGATCTTGGTATAGCCCTCCCGGGGGATCCCCTGGTAGGGGTCCTGGAAGTAGCGGTCATCATGGGATACCAGGACCGGCACCCGGGCCGTGACCGAGGGGTCCAGCTCCTCGGGCATCAACCCCCACTGCTTCCTAGTGTAATTTAAAAACACCTTCCGGTACACATAGTCTGCCAGTAACTTAAGATCCTCATCATCACAATCTTTCAACTCCAGGATGGGGACCTGTACCTCCCGGCCATAGTTTTCCACCAGTTTATCCTCCATCCTCTGGGCCACCTCCGGAGTGAAGGACTGGTGCAGGCTGGTTAGGTTGAAGGGGATGGGGATCTTCTTCCCATCCACGCAGCCCAGGACCCGGTGCTGGTAGGGACGCCACTTTGTGAACCGGGACAGGTACTCCCACACCTCCTCGAGTTGGGTGTGGAAGATGTGGGGGCCGTACTTGTGCACCAGCAATCCGGCCTCGTCGTAGTAGTCGTAACAGTTACCACCCAGGTGGTCCCTTTTCTCCACAACCAGGACTTTCTCTCCCAGTACATTGGCTATCCGCTCGGCCAGGACACAGCCGGCGAGTCCAGCTCCTACTATTATGTGCTCATACACGTTTTAGCTCCAAGAGGTTTATTCCCTTACCCCTAAGGTATAGGTACATGGCCAGGGTGATGTAGATTTCGGTTACCACCATGGCCACAGATATACCCACCGCCGTGTAAAAGGGGGCCATGATCAGGGTTAATATGATGTTTATCACACTACCTACCAGGATTATCCTGGAGAATGCCCGTTTGTAGTTGAAGGTGAGCATGGTCTGCACCCCGAACATGTTGCTCAGGGCTATGATGAAGGGTAAAAAGGCCATGATCTGGATGAGCTGCACTGACTGGTTGTACTGGGTTCCAGCCAGGATATACAGGATCAACCCGGCGAAGATGAAGATCAGAAAGGATACCAGGAGGCTCAATGCGCCCATGATGGTGGTGGTTTTTTTAATAAAATAGATAGCTTCTTCTCTGGATTTAACTGCCAGGCTACTTATGTAGGGATATATTGATTGGGATATGGGACTTAAAAGTCCATTCGCAATGCTGATGATCCGGTAAGCCACGGAAAAGTATCCAACTATGGTGTTGCTGGCGAAAAAGCCCAGGATGAAGGTGCCACTGATAGTGTAGAGGCTGATGGCCACGGTGGATATGAAAACGTGCCAGCCCTCCTCCAGCTGGTACCTGATATCTTCCCGGGAAGGCCGTGTGAAGCCAACCCCAAACTGTCTTTTAACCAGCCTCAGGGAATAGACTCCAATGATTATAGTGCCCAGGGCACTGATTAAGGGTACGTAGGTGTAATCTGCTGGTTGGCGTACGAAAATAAATATGGCGGCGGTGTAGATAAGGCTGATCCCGATGTTGAGGATGCTGATGTAGCGCATCTTCTCCATGCCCTGGAAGAACCAGGTGGGCAAAAGCAGGTTACCCAGGACCAGTCCGAAGGTGAAGTAGTAAAGGAGCCAGTCACTCTGGAACTTGTCCAAGCTGAAGACAATGACCGTCATCAGCAGGAAACTCAGCACCATCAAGAGGGCCTTGGTGGCCAGTACCGAACTGTAGATCCGGCTAACCCTCTCCTCATCCTCACGGTGGATGGAGATCTCCCGGGTGGCGGACATGTTAAAGCCATAATCAGTCAGGATCTGGAAGTAGCCAATGAAGGCCAGGGCAAAGGCCACCAATCCATACTTCTCTGGCCCCAGGACCCTGGTAAGGTAGGGGAAGGTGACGAGGGGTAATATATAGTTCAGGCCTTGGAGGCTGAACAGGGATAGTATGTTCTCCAGGATCCTCTGGTAGTCCTTATTTTCTAGGATTTCATTGATCCGGGATGGTACTGGCAACTTCATATTAATAAAAAGGTATCTAGGGGATTGGCCTTATAATTTTCTATAGTTACTCATTTTACTAGTCCCGGTAGGCGGATCCCCTCTTCTTGATATTGTCCCGGATCACCCGGTGCTCCTCCCTCTCCTGTCCAGTTTCCACGCACTCCCTGCGGAGTAACTCCATGATCTGGTTGGTGGGTATCTCCAGGGGACACTCCCGGGTGCAGTTACCGCAGAGGGTGCATTTATAGAGGCCCGAGTCAGTGCAGGCCACCTCATCCTCGAGGTAACGGCTCATCACCACCCCCCGACCGCCCAGGTGCCGCCTGTAGCCGAACTCCGGGCCAGACACACCATAAACTGGACAGTTCACGATGCAACTCCCGCAGCCAATACACCACAAACTCTCTTTACCTTCCCGGAGCACCTCCCGGCGGCCGTTATCCAGGAAGACCACCACCACTCTCCTGGCACCGTACATATCTTTTAAGAGTTCCTGTTCAATGTCCGCGGTCTTGGAGGGGGAGCTGACCACGTTCATGTAGGCGGGGGTCTTCTTGCCAGTGGCGTAGATGGTCTCCAGCTTCACCACCGACACCGCATCCTCCAGGGTGGACACCACCTTATCTATGCCCACCAGTACTATGTGCACATCCAGTAGGCTGAGTAAGCTGATGTTGCCCTCGTTGTGCACCATAAGGAGGGCCCCGTCATGGGCAGCTACAGAGTTGGCCCCGGTGATCCCCACCCGGATATTGGGTAGTTCCTGGAGGATGTCCTCCTTCACAGCCTCCAGGATGCTGCGGGGATCACTCTCCACCTCTTTATCCAGGTAGTCAGAGACGATCAGGCTGATCATCTCCAGGTCCAAGTGGGCCGCAGGGCCGATGGGATGTGAGGGCCGGCTTTCCTGGTGCATCTGCACGATCCGGTCCCCCAGGTCCGTCTCCAGGACCTCCACACCCTCCTCCTCCAGGTGCTCCGAGAGGAGGATCTCCCCGGCGGTGTTGGACTTGGACTTGGCCACCAGTACCTCGCCTTCTAAGCTGTCCAGGATGGCCTCACGTGCCTCCTCGCCACTAGCGGCCATGATGACTTCCACCCCGTTCTCCTCCATGTTACGGGCCGCCTCCTCCAGGAGCTCCTCCAGGTGATCCATGGCGTACTCCCGGATCCCCTGCACCCTCTCCTTCAGCTTCAGGGTCTTGGGGTCCTTTAATAACTTGCTCCGTCTCTGATCCAGAACCTGGAAGGAACGGTTCATGATGGAAATGTGGGACCTTTTCATAATTTATCCTCCAGTAGGAACTCGGTCAAATCCAGGACCCGTATCTTACCCACCGACTCCAGGTTCAGGACACAGAAGGGGCAGCAGGTGACTAAAAGCTCCGCCCAGGTCTTCCGGGCGTCATCCACCCTCCGCTCCGCCATACTCTCCGATAACTCCGGGTAGGCGGATTTAACCCCTCCACCGGAACCGCAGCAACGGGCCTCCTCCCGGTTCTTATCCATCTCCACCAAGTCTCCCTTCTTCTCCAGGACCCGGCGGGGGGCATCGTACTCCCCGAGGTGCCGGCCCAGGTGGCAGGGGTCATGGTAGGTCACCTTAACCTCCTCCTTCTGGATCTGGAGCTTACCCTCGGATATTAACTCCTCTAATAGCTGAGAGATGTGCACTACATCCACTTCCCCCACATGCTGGGGGTAATCTTCCCTGAAGGTGCGGTAGCAGCCTGCGCAGCTCACCACCACCCTCTCCCCTTTCAGTTTATCATAAGTCTTTCGCATGGCTTCCTGGGCATCCTCGGCAAAGCCAGTGCGCAGTAAAACTGAGCCACAACACTCTTCATCATCCAATAATTTATATTCCACCCCTGCCTGGTCCAGTAACTTCTGGGTGGATTTGGGTATCGTTTTTAGCTTTTTTCGGGCAGTGCAGCCCTGGAAGTAGATCATGGTTTATTTCCTTAAGTTAATCAGTCTTTTACACTTTGATCAGGATACTGTTAAACTGTTGGGCTGATTTTTTCCAGCTGGTGTTATCCTTTTCCAACTTTTCCTGGGCTTTTTCCAGGATCAGATTTAGATCCTCCTGGTGATGGAGGTAGTGGTTGATCTTGTTGTAAAGGTCCTTAATATCTGATTCTACAAAAATCATCTCCTGTTCGGAAAAGAAAGTAGGGGCACTTCCATCCCGATAATCAACCACTGGAAGTCCGGAGGCGATCATTTCATAATTCACCAGGGAAATATTGGTGAAAGAAGCTACCACTCCTATATGGGACTTTTTATACAACTCCCTGAGTTTATGGGGGACTAGTTTACCTAAATTAGTGGTGTTGGGAATCTTAACCACCTTACTAACCCCAAATAGATTTACTTCAACCTGGTATCCTGAATTCTTTAGTTTCCGCTGCATATATTTAATCTGTTCGGCCAGAAGAAAAGGTGCTCTTTTACGATCAGTTTTAAAATAAACAGTTATCATTACTTTATCTTTTATCTGTAATTTTCTACGGTTCATCTGGTAATAATCAAGTTCCACTGGGAAATCCACCCAGTCCACATTAGAGTTTACGATTTTCTCAATCCGTTGCTTATTCCACTGACCCAGACTAACCATGTGAAAGCCGAAATGGTAGGTATTCAGTGCCAGGTAGTAAAGATCACCATGGGGATAGAAATCCGGTTCAAAATCCTGGATAAAATACATTTTATAGTCAAAGTTATCCTGGTGAGCCAAAATATGATAACAGGAAGTCCAGATAGTGGCAATTCCTATATCATAACTGTAGTTCAGTGCTTTACTTTCCAGACAAGTACCTTTGTATCCGGGTAGGTTAATCCGGGCGTTACTTTCCATCTGTTCCCTAGAGGAGTCATCGTAGGTAATGTAGTAAATCTGGTGTCCCATCTCAGAAAGGTAAGTCCCCAGTCTCAGTATGGAGGTATGACCACCACTGTAAAGGAGGATTCCATTGACGATAAAGGCTATGGTGTAGGAATCCTTTTTGCATAGTTTTTGTGATTTACAGTAGAGTTTGTCTATCTGGGACATGATAGACCAGTCTTTAGGAGCGTCTAATTCCAATCGGAACTGAATCACATCTAGAACATTCCTTAATGAATCTTTATTCATACTCTCACCACCGGTGGATTGAATAGTAGGGCGGATAATGTGGCTAAAGTGTTGATGAAAATAAATCGGACCCGGTTATCATTCCTTTTTACCAGGATTTCAAAGTTAATGTAGATAAAGTTATAAAAAACTCCAGCAAAAAGGCTTAAAATTCCCTCCCTTCTTTTAAGGTATAAATCGTTTCTTATTCCCAGGCGATACTTCCAGGCTTCTTGGGGATGAGCAGAAAATATGTTACTATGATAATTACTGGGGGTCTGGTGATACACCACACTATCCTTAACATAAAAACCCAAATAACCATTTCTGGTCATTCTATCAGTATATTCAGTATCTTCTCCCCACAAAAAAAATTCCTTGAATGGTAATCCCACCGCCTTAACCGCTTCAGTACTTAGTAAAAGAGATACAAAAGAAGCGGATTTCACAATTAAAACTCCTTCATCATCCTGATCATTGAAAGGTGTACCTTTTATAATTGGTGAGATAATAGGAAGGTTCATGAGATGTATTTCATCCTTCCAGAGTACTTTACTGCACAAAAAACCGACTAAGTATTCTGATTTTAACTGTTGGTATTTTTTTAATAGAATTTTTAAGGAGTCTGCTCCAGCTAAGGTGTCGTCATCCATTAGCCATAACAGGTCGTAACCAATTTGGTATGCTCTTTTCACTCCCTCATGAAATCCACCAGCACCACCAATATTATAAGGATTTCGGGTGTAATGGATCAGTAATGACTTCTTTTGAGAGGTTTTATCCCAGGGTTCGTTAATATTAGGTGGAGGAATCTCAGTTAGATAACCTTTTTTTCTCAATAATTCCGGGGTTTTATCTGTGGAAGCATTATCTAGGATGTATATTGCGTTGAGATTGTTTTGACCTTCAAGTGCTCCTAGACACTCGATCAGTAAATCTTTGCGATTATAGGTTACTACTACTGCGCAGATAGTCTCCTTATTTTCCATAAGCAGCTTTTCTCCTCAAGTTTAATTCCTGGCCATTATCGATTATTTTTTAGCAAAAACGATTCAAGGGGATTTTTTATAAGGAGGCCATTCCTGGCCTAATGTGTTATTTTTACTTAAATTATGGTAACAATCATATCTATCTCCTGAAAGATATATAACCTCTGAAATGTTAAGTATTGATTAAAAAACAAATGTTATATAATTTATATTCAGCCCATCAAATTTTAAGTACATACATCCCCTGTTATGAAAGAAAAAATCTATCCTTCGGTGACAGTTATCCTTCTGAATTGGAATGGATGGAAAAACACCATTGAATGTCTTGAATCATTGTATCAAATAGATTATCCTAATTACACAGTAATCGTGGTTGACAACGCTTCCCATGATCAGTCGGTAGCTCGCCTGAAAAGTTATTGTCAAGGGAATTTAGAATTTGAATCTCAGTCTTTTAAATGTTCCCATAAAAAAAGGCCTATTGAGCTATTGGAATATGAATACGGCCACCAAGAATTCATCCCATTACAAACCAACCAACCAACACAGGACTTTCTAACTCCTCAGAATATGGTTCTCATCAGAAATGATAAGAACTACGGTTTCACCAAGGGTAACAATATCGCCATGGAATATGCCCTTCGATACCAGAATCCCTCCCATATTTTACTCTTAAACAATGATACAGTGGTCAATCCAACTTTCCTATCTAAAATGATGGATCTGAGCAGGAAAAATGAGAGAATAGGATTTATAGGTCCTAAAATCTACCAATATCCAATTAGTACTAATTTAATCCAGTACGCCGGGGGAAAGCAGGACCTGTGGCGATTTGAACCCCAGCCCATTGGTTATGGTGAACCTGATCAGGGACAGTACGATCACAACCAGAGAGTGGACTTCATATCCGGGGCCTGTATCCTGGCCCGAACCACCATGATCAGGGAGATTGGCCTCCTGGATGAGGAGTTTTTCAGCTACCGGGAAGAGAATGACTGGTGTAGGAGGGGATACCAGCATGGTTGGTTTACCTGTTACAGTTACCAGGCCGTAGTCTGGCATAAAGGCCAGGGATCCACACGCAACCAGCAACCCACAATCCTGTATTACATGACCCGTAATCGGTTCCTGTTCATGAAAAAACACGCTAGTAGGGTTCAAATTATTATATTTATATTAATATTCGTTTTATTCGATTCCTGGTACCGTACCGCTGCTTCCCTATTTTATCACAGGCAAACCAGGCTGGTGTTCTGCTTCTGGAAGGCCATTAAGGATGGCTTGAAAATATTAAGACAATAAATTATTCGACTTTTCCGGTAGTTTAAACCTTCCGGGAGAATAGACTTTCTGGGAGAATCCCGGGATAATAAATAATTCCCAGTTCCTATTCAACTCTGTTCCAGTAGTTTATAGAGCTTAAGAGTCTTCTCCGCTGACTCCTCCCAGCTGAAGATCCTGGCCCGCTCCAAACCCCTTTTCACTATCTTATCCCGCAGATCCTGGTAGGTCAGGACCTCGTATAGTTTGGTGACCAGTTCATCCACTCCCTGGGGGTTGAACATCAAACCCGCATCCCCCACCACCTCGGGCAGGCTGGTGGTGTTGGAGGTGACCACTGGGGTGCCACTGGCCATGGCCTCCAGGGGTGGCAGTCCAAACCCGGCGTATAAGCAGGGATAGACCAGGACCTCTGCGGTTCGGTAAAATCCGGGCAGATCCTCCTCGGCCACGTAGCCCAGGAATATAACATCCTTTTCCAGTTCCAGGTCCTTTACCTTTTTTAGAAGAATTTCCCGGGCCCCGTAGCTCTGGGCTTCACCAATTTTCAGTAACTTAATCCCTGGGATCAGGTTCTTTAACTTGGCCAGGGCCTCCAATAACACTTCCAAGTTCATCCGGGGTGTTTCACTGCCCACGTAGAGCAGGTAGCGGTCACTTTCAACTCCTCCCCAGCGGGTCCGGTTCAGGGGCTTCACCTGGGGGTGGAAGTGTGCATGGTCCACGGCATCCGGGATGACCTGGATATCCTCCTCCGGATAATCCAGGTGGCTGGTTATCTCCTCTTTAGAAAATTGGGACACGGTTATGATCTTACCAGCCCTCTTCATGCCCATCAGGTTACTCTTCCACCGCTGGCTGCGGTCCTGGTCGTAGACCCAGGGTATGAGGTCGTGGCAGTTGATGATGGTCTTTTCTGGGGGGATATGGTGGAGGAGATATCCCAGCTCCTGGGAGGTCAAATGCTTGATGTTATCCTTTTTAATATTTCCCTGGACCCGGTGCTGGTAGCGGTAGCCGTCCAGTTCCTGCAGGGTGCTTCTAACCAGACCGGCCATCTTCAGGGTGAGGGGGTGGGGTGGCTGAACTCTGCCTTCTTTTTTATCCCGGGCCGAGACTCTATCCGGTTCCGGGGCGAACTTCCTCCACAGGGGCTGGTAGTCGATCCGGTTAAACTGCACCCCTGTGATCCTTTTATTTATCTCCTGCTCGTAGCGGGCCACTCCGTACAACCGTCTAACCCGTTCCCCGCAGATGTAGTCCACTTCCATCTTACTCACCCTCAAGGAGTTCCTGGTAGACCTCCTCGGTCTTCTGGGCGATCTTTGCCCAGCTATAGTCTTCTGCCATCTTTTTCCCGGCACGGCCCATTTTCCCCCTTTCTTCAGGGTTATCTATCATGTAGCCTAGGACCTGGGCCAGTTCATCCACCTCTCCGGGTTCAAAAAGAATACCGTTCTCTCCCTCCCGGACCAGATCCGGGATCCCCCCCAGGCGGCTGGCTACAATGGGCAGGCCACTGGCCATGGCCTCCAGGTTGACGATGCCGAAGGCCTCGGCCCGGTTCACCGAGGGCAGACAGAAGATATCGGCAGCCCGGTAGCAGATGGCCTTATCCTGGTCATCCACATAACCCGCGAAGACCACCTCATCCTCCAACTCTAACTCCCGGGCCAGACTCTGTAGACCATCCTTCAGGGGTCCCCGCCCCGCGTAGAATAGCAAAACCTCAGGGTGATCCTTTCTTACCTCACTGAAGGCCTTCAAGAGCACCTCCGGCCCTTTATAGGGTACTAAGTTCCCGAAAAAGAGTATGATCACCTTATGGTGTGGTAAACCAAGACGATCCCTGCACTCCCCCCTAGAGAGTGTGGACTGGAATTCCTCCAGGTTGATGCCGTTGGCTATGACCCGGATCTTCTCCCGGTATTTTTTCAGATGGCGGGAATCTTCGATGTAGGACTCGGAGGTGGTAATTATTATATCCGCTTCCTCCAGCACCCTGAGCAGCAGGTGGCGGTTGTAGAAGCTCTGCAGCTGGTTTCTTAAAAAACTCCCCCCGGTCTCCGGGGCATCAGCGTGGTAGGTCACCACCAGGGGCACCCCCCTCTTCTGTTTGTAGAGAAGGGCCGAGTAGTCGGCGTAGGGCATGTTGTAGTGGGCGTGGGCCAGGTCCACCTTTACCTCTTGGGGTCCCCGGAGGAGTCCCCAGCTGAAGTTGGCACTGGCCACCCGGAACTGGGTGGCGTAGCGGTGGATGTTCACCTTATCCAATTCCACCACACTCCGACTGTCCAGGGCAGTGGTGAACACCTCCACCTGGTGGCCCCTTCTCTGCATCTCCTGGGCCAGGTGGTAGGCGGCGATCTCAGTACCTCCATGGGCATATTCATCTGCATATCCTGGCTGGTCCACCCGGTCCGGGTAGAGGTAGTGGCTTACGAAGTAACCGATCTTCATGTTATCCTAGGTAAAAAATTAATTATAGATCCTCAACTTTTCGATTTTTCCTCTTTAGCCCTCATCTTCCTCTTTTTCACCACTCTCCCCACGCTGGAGGGCCAGCTCCCGGATGAGGTAGTTCATCTCTTCCTTCAGGTTCTCCATCATGTTGAACATCCTAAACAGGAGGTAGTAGCAGCCGATGAGGCCCAGTATGAGCACGACGTCCAGCCCCCGGCCGATGCCACTGGCCAGGGCCAGTTGGGAGGTGGCGTTGGGGAAGATGGACACCAGGATGACGATGATCCACAATCCACTCCACAGGGCCAGCATCCCCAGGGACAGTTTACCCTTCCGGAACCGGGATAGGGTGAAGAGGAAGGCCACCACCCCGAATATGATCCCCAGATACTGGTACAAGTGAAACTCCATAGACATACCACCTTTTTACTATTCTATTTGAACACATCTCTTATTAGTTTAATGAGTATTTTCAGGCCAATCCGGGTGTCCGTCCCCTTGGAGAGTGAGTAGTCGGTGAAGATGGTGCTGATGGGCACCTCCACCAGGTGGAGGTCATGCCGGAACACCTCCCCCACCATCTCCGAGCAGATGCCGTAGCCACTGGAGTGCAGCTCCATCAGCCGGGCTGCCTGGGGGGTGAAGGCCCGGAAGCCGGATTGTGAATCAGTCACCTGGTGGCCGTAGAAGAGGAGGGTGATGAGGTTCATCACCGTGTTCCCGAACCTCTTATGCAGGGGCATCTCCTGGAAGTCCCGGGTGCCAATAACGGCGTCGGCCTGGCCCATCACCACCGGCCGCACCACCCCGTACAGGTCCTGGGCATGGTGCTGGCCATCGGAGTCGAAGGTCACTATGACCCGGGGCCTTCTTTTAAGGGCGGCTTCCAGTCCGGTCTGCAGGGCAGCCCCCACCCCCCGGTTTAGAAGGTGCCGGTAGAGGTGCACCCGTCCAGGGTACCGTTTCAGGTAGTCCTGGACGATGCGGTAGGTTTCATCCTGTGAACCATCATCCACCACCACCAGTTGCACCCCCCAACCTAGCAGATCATCCATAACCCTAGCTATGGTCTGGTCTTCGTTGTAGGCCGGCAGGACCACCACGATGTCCCTCCCATATCTCTGGAAGAAGGCTTCGGCTGTTTCCGGGGCGTTGTCGTTATTCAATATATATTCTCCTTATTTCTACACCCTCCGGTGGGGGGTGAGGAAGTTGTAGATCACCCCACAGGCATAGGCCAAGTGCTGCAGGGGCATGAGCAGGAATACCATAAGGGACCACAGGGTCCGGGTGCGGAGTAAAACTTCAACCCAGGCCAGGACAGCGTACACCAGGTATAGGAGGGGTGGTACTAGAGCCAGGCTGCCCAGTAAGAGGTACAGTGGCACTAGGAGTATCAGGTAGGCCAGCATGGTCAAGGTCAGGATCACCTTGACCTTGAAGAAGTGAAGGTGCTTGCGCAGGAGGCTGGCCATGTTGAAGCCGTAGCGGAACATGTTCCTGGTGAACTGCACCACAGAGTCAGTCTCCCGGTGGTATACACGGGCTTCTGGGAGGTACTTGAAGAGGTACCCGGCCTGGTGCAGGCGATAGTTCAACTCGTGGTCGTCGCTGATGACCAGTGACTCATCGTAGCGGAACTTAGAAATGATTTCCTTCTTGTAGATGGCGTTGTAGTTGGGTATGCTCTCCAGGTAGGCTACTTTCCGCTGGCTGAAGGCAGGGTTACCACCCGAGGCCACCAGGGAGGTGATGAAGGCGTTGATAACCAGTTCCTTCTTACTGGGGGTGGGGGCGATGAGTCGGGGGCCGCCGGCACCAGCCACATCCCCTCCACTACTCTCCACGGCCTGGTACAGGGTGCGGAGCCAGTCCCGGGCCAAGATACAATCCGCGTCGGTGTAGGCTATGTACCTGGCCTCGGCGTCGCTGTTGTCAATGACCAGGTTCCGGGCAAAGCACAAACCACTGGACCCGTAGTCCTTCTCATTGTAGACTAAGTGCTGCAAGCCGGACTCCTCCAGGACCCGGCGGGCCACCTCCCGGGTGTGGTCCTGGCTATCCCCATCCACCACCAGGACCTCGTACTCATCAGGGGGGAAGTCCTGGTCCACCAGGGATTCCAGGGTCCGGGCCAGGTACTCCTCCTCGTTGCGGGCCACGATACCCACCGTTACCTTGATGGACATGTTCAAATACCCTTCCACCACTTACGGGTTTATTAACCGGGCCAACTCCGCCACCCGGCGTCCCAGGTTCTGGCTGGTTTCCAAGCCAGCTTCATCCCCATCTACATCCCCCACTGGTCCCCCCACACCGGTTCCACCGTAATGGGCCAGGGGCTCCCCATCACCCACCACTATGGCGTCCTGGATGAGGAGGTAGTGGTGGATGGCCTGGATGGTGGTTTCCTGACCCCCATTCCGGGAGGCACCCACGGATAGGGCCCCGCATACCTTGTTTTTCAGTTGGAAATCCCTTCGGAGGGGGCGGCTGCGGTCCATCAGTATCTTCAACTGGCTGGTGACGTTGCCAAAGTACACTGGACTGCCAATGATGATGCCATCAGACTCCACCATCCTCTCCAGCACCCCTGGCACATCATCGTAGATGGCGCACTCCCCAGTAGCCCGGCAGATGTCACAGGCAATACAGGGCTCCATCTCCTTATCATGCAACGTTAAAAGCTCTACAGTGGCACCTGCACTCTGGGCAGTGTACAGAGCAGCCTCCACCAGTTTATGGGTGTTCCCATCCTTCCGGGGGCTGCCCACTATTCCCATGACCTTAACCATTCATCATCACATCCTAAGATTACTTTTAGTTAATAATTTTATTAAGGGGTTTATATATAGAGAGACTCAGGATCAGTGGATCCCAGCACGTATTAATGGTACTGATTTTGATGACAGAAAACTTCTACACTGCCTTCACACCATCAGCCCGGGTCCTGGATGCCCTGGCATATTACTTCCAGGAGGAAAGGATGGGTGACACCACGGCCCGGAGACGTGCCCAGAACTATCTCAGGGATTTCATGGTGGAGACAGGGGACGGATCCTACACTCTCCCCTCCCAGGACCCCTCAGAGAATATGCACAGCACCCACGGGGCCGCCACCGAGGCCCGGATGAAATACGCCATACCCTCCGGGTTAGGATCAAAGAGCCAGGTACGGGTCCTGGACTTGTGCACGGGTCTGGGCTACAACGCCGCAGCCCTCCTGGAACAGCAGAGGGGAAGGGTGGAACTGGACCTGGTGGAGTACTCCCAGGAGGCCCTGGCCGCGGCCCTCCTGGTGCCGGAGCCCATGCCCAGCCACCGCCTGGTGAAACAGGCCATAGAGGAGCATCTTTTTAGGATAGGATACCTGGGCTACCAAGTCCTACCACCCCTACCCTCGGAAGTAGTGATCCATGTGCACACCGGCGACGCCCGCCAGGTGGTGGGGGAGTTGAAGCCATCCTACCAGGCGGTGTACCTGGACCCCTTCAGCCCTAGCAAATCCCCGGAGCTCTACACAGCCCAGTTCCTAAAGATGATAGCGGGTCTGCTAAGCCCCACTGGCCGTATATTAACCTACAGCTCCGCGGCGCCGGTGAGGATGGCCCTGGTCCGGGCTGGCTTGGAGGTGGGGGAAGGACCCCAGGTGGGCCGGAGGGGCGGTACCATAGCCTCCCCCACCCTTCACAAGCTCCCACCCTTAACTAGGGACGACGAACGGATGGTGGCCCTCTCCGATGCCGGAGTACCCTACCAGGACCCTGACTTAAGGGACGCCCCCCTGGCCATCCTGGAAAGGCAGAGGGAGGAGAGGAAAAAGGCCCGGAACAACACCCGCCTTGCCTCCACAGTACGCACACCCGTGTACCTCAACCAGGACGTGTCGGATCCAAGGCTGAAAAGGAGGCTGGAAAGGCAGATCAGGGGGATGGGCCTGGAGGGCTTGAACTCCCCAGAGGCATGTTACCTGGTGTGCCCCCAGTACGAGGAGTGCATCTGCTTTTGTGGCCAGGGAAGGTATCCTGGCTCCAGGGCTAGGATCATGGAGATGCAGCGCCGCCTGGGAAACTTAAAAAGAAGGGAATAACCCTCATATTATATATGGATGGAAACCACATTTCCTACTATTTAGAAGGATTTAATTGGAAACTAAGAAATAAAATCTAATTAAGAAGGAATTATATAATTAATATCAAGATTTATTTTTCAATAAGAAACTCCTAAAAAAAACCCTGATTTTAAACCAGAACAGGTGACTTATGACCATGAACTTCCAGATCAAGTACAAGGATGCCCGGGCCCGGGTGGGTGTGCTCACCACCACACATGGCAGGATCAGAACCCCGGCCCTCATGCCCGTGGTGCACCCTGGCCGGCAGACCATGCCGGTTTCAGAATACGGGGCGGAGATAGTTATCACCAACGCCTACCTCATCTACAAGAACCAGGATCTGCGGGAAAGAGCCCTGGAGGAGGGGGTGCACAGTTTGATAGACTTCCCGGGTCCCATAGTAACTGACAGCGGATCCTTCCAGTTATCCACCTACGGGGAGTTGGAGGTCACAAACCCCGAGATCATCTGCTTCCAGGAGGCCATAGGCACTGACATTGGCACCAGCCTGGACATACCCACACCCCCGGATGTGAAGAGAAAAAGGGCAGAAGACGACCTGGTGGTGACCCTGGAACGGGCCAGGGAGGCCCTGGAGCTACGGGGGAACCTGAGCCTGAATTCGGTGGTGCAGGGCAGCACCTACCCTGACTTGAGGAGTAAGTGCGCCCAGGAATTAGCCCAGATGGACTTTCAGGCACATCCCATCGGGGCGGTGGTGCCCCTTATGGAGTCCTACCGCTACCGGGAGCTGGTGGAGGTGGTGATGGCATCGGTGGAATATTTACCCCAGTCCCGGCCCCGCCATTTAATGGGAGCAGGCCACCCCATGGTCTTCGCCCTGGCAGTGGCCATGGGCTGCGACCTATTCGACTCTGCAGCCTACATCCTCTACGCCCAGGACGGCCGTTTACTCATGCCCAGTGGGACTTATAAACTGGAGAACCTGGTGGAGATGCCCTGCACCTGCCCGGTGTGCAGCAACCACAGCCCCGGGGAGTTGAGGAGTATGGATGAAGATGAACGCACCCTACTCCTGGCCCAGCATAACCTGGCCATAAGCTTCGCTGAGATCCGCATGATCCGCCAGGCCATCGTGGAGGGCAGCCTCTGGGAGTTGGTGGAGCAGCGCTGCCGGGCCCATCCCTACCTTTTAGATGGATTGCGGAGGCTGGGAGCCTACCAGGAGGGATTGGAAAGCTATGATCCACCCTACAAGAAGTCGGCCTTCTTCTACACCGGACCAGAATCTCTGATGCGACCCGAGGTCCACAGGCACTGGGAGAAGATTAAGAAACTCCCCCGTAAGGAGGCGGTCCTGCTACTATCACCGGTGGCCAAGCCCTACTCCCAGAACCTGACACACTACCTGGGGGTGGTCCACTACCGGGGTGACTGTGAAGGAGTAGTGGAGGGGAAGGTGCCTTTACAACTGGCAGTGGTGGATGTACCATTCGGGGTGATACCCCTGGAGCTGGACCAGGTCTACCCCCTGGCCCAGAATGAAACCCCCACCATCATGGACCGGGACGCCCATCACCAGGTGAAAGAGATGGTGGAGGAGTACCTGGAGGGCTGCGAAACAGTCCTGGTGGAGGGTGAACTGGCCAGAAAGTACCAGCTGGAGTTGGACGAAGAGGCCACCATCATCAACCCCCTCCCATTGGATACCATTGACCTGGAACGGGTCAGGATGATTGCTGACTACCAGTTCCAGGCTGGTGCAGGGAGGGCCCTCTTTGATGGCCAGGTAAGGGTGGTGAAGAGTAGGAAAACCGGTAAGATCCGGCACCTCTACCAGGGGGAGGATTTAATAGCCACCCTGCGGGCCAGTGACGGGGTGCTGGTCTTGGCAGCCCTAGGGGCCAGGAGGCTACACCAGTACCTTCCCTATCCCCTTAACCGGGTGGTTGTTAATGAGGAGGCCGAACCCTTCGCCCGGGAAGGCAAAAGTATATTTGCCAAATTTGTTATAGATTGTGACATAGATATCCATGCACAAGAAGAAGTGCTAATCGTTAACAGTGAGGATGAACTCCTGGCCTTTGGTAAGTCCATTTTAAATGGCCGGGAGATCATCGACTTCCAAACTGGTCAAGCAGTTAAGACAAGAAAAGGAGGACTTTAATGTTACCAGGAGCAGGGATGAACCCCAAACAGATGAAGCAGATGCAACGGGCCATGAAGCAGATGGGAATGGACATGAAGGATATGAGGGGCGTGGAGGAAGTGGTGATACGCCTGAAGGATAAGGAACTGGTTATTAAAAACCCCAAAGTCAATGTCATGAACTTCATGGGCCAGAACACCTACCAGGTGACTGGTAAAGCCAAGGAGCAACTGTTAGAGAAGGAACTGGCCATCCCTGATGATGATGTGGATATGGTGGCTGCCCAGACCGGAGTCACCAAGGAGGAGGCCCGTCATGCCCTGGAAGAAACCCAGGGCGACCTGGCCGAGGCCATCATGAAGCTAAGTTCCTAGAGGTACATGAAAAATGGCCTACCTTGCCCATATATCTGATCTGCACGTAGGTTCCGTGGATTTCCGGGAGGAACTCCTCCTCCAGGTGGTGGATGAACTGAACAGCAGCAACCCCGACGCTACCATAGTCACTGGGGACCTCACCGAGAATGGCTACTACTCCGAGTTTGTAGAGGCCGCGGAGTACCTGGACAGGATCAACACCCCCATGCTGGTGGTGCCAGGTAACCACGACGCCCGGCACGTGGGGGACCAGACCTTCCGGGAAATCATCCGGGGACGGTACAGCACCCTGGTGAAGGGTATGTACAGCACCCTGAATGTTAAAAGTCAGGATTTGCAGGTTATAGGATTGGATAGCAGCGAACCGGACCTGGATTATGGTAAGATAGGTAGGAGCCAGGAGAAATGGATGGTGGAGGAGTTGCACCAGGCCCATGAACAGGGCCTGTACCGGATCATAGCACTCCACCATCACATCATCCCGGTTCCCCGCACCGGAAGGGAGAGAAACGTTTTAAGCGATGCCGGTGACATACTACTATCCATGTGCAGGAACCATGCTAACCTGGTTCTATCAGGCCATAAACACATACCCCACGTGTGGATGGTGGAGGACACTGCCTTTGCCACGGCGGGCACGGTTTCCTCCCTGAAGTTAAGGGGCAAGCAACTGTCCTCCTACAACACGGTGGACGTAGATGAAGATCATATCGAGATACTGTTAAACAGCGCCGATGGAGAGGTAACCTCCCTGGCCAAGTATGAAAACACGTGCAGGTGATTTATTGCAGGTTATTGTTGACACAGCCAACGTGGCCCATCATGGGAAGATGGAGGGCAAACCCAGCCTGGACCGTATAATACAGGCAGTGGGAACCCTGGAGAAGATGGGTTATCAGCCGGTTCTCATAGCCGACGCATCCCTGAGACACGAGATCGACCGGAAAGATGAATACCTGGAACTGGTGGAGGGTGGTAAGATCCAGGAGGTGCCTGTGGGGACTGCAGCTGACCATCACATCCTGAAGTTGGCTGAGGAGGAGGATGCCAAGATCCTCTCCAACGATGTCTTCCGGGAGTACCAAGATGAATTCCAGGATATACAGAGCCGCCGGATACCATTCACCTTTAAGGGGGATGCCATACTGGTGGGATCCGCTGCTAAGCCCAAGAAGATCAAGAACATCCTGCAGAAGATATCCACCCAGACACTGAACGAATTCGAGAAGAAGGGCTACGACTCCTACCGATTGAAGAAGAACAAGAAACTCTCGGGGATAGCAGTGGCAAAGGAGGCCATTGACCGTATCACCAAGACCAGGGAGGAGGGTATTGACTCCAAACTGGAGAACGTCTTCATGAAGATACCCCTCTTCGAAAAGGTCCTGAACCTGGTTGAGGACGCCGAGACCACCAGTGACTTCATAATCTTCGTCCTGGTCAGCCCCCGGGACTACCGGGATGCAGTGCGTAACGCGGGTAACATCGCAGTTACCGTGGGTGACCGGTTGAAGATGGACCACGCACCCCTGGTGGCGGTGCGCAACGACCTGTTCACCAAGCCAGGGTCCTTCGAGTTGAACATCATCTACTCCGATGAGATACTGGAGGAATCCCCCTACCACGTTAACATCACCATCAACGACCATGATTACTCCTTCATCAAGAAAAACTCCCGCAACATAGCCAGCACCGTGGCAGCCCGGCTGGGGACCTGGAAGTTCCCCATCGTGGCAGTCAAACCCAGCATGTTACTGGAAAAGCCTGGAAACTTCGAAATCCACCTCGAAAAGGGAGGACGGGATTAAATGGCCCAGAATTATTTTTTAAGGGCTCTTTTCGGTTTCCTCGTGAAGCACCGGGTGCTGTCCATTGGCACCAAGTACTACCCCACCAATGACCGGGAACGGGAGTACGTGGAGATGGTGAACTTCACCCGCACCATGCTCCTGGAGGTGGAGCCCGCCAACATCAACACGGAGAACATCTTCCAAAACGTCTTAAAGGAGGTGGGCCGGGGTAACATCCCTGATAACCGCCGCTTCATAGAGATTGAACCCGCCCTGAATGAGGTTAACGAGTACGCCCTTCTCTCCAACATCATCATGGGCAGTGACCGCTACCTCTACACCGAGATATTCAATGAAGATCCCTGGATCATCAGGGACTTCGTAGACCTCATAAGGGGAGAGAAGGGGATCATCGTGGAGAAAAGCTCCACCGAAGTGGTGGCCCGATTGTTATCCAAAAATGATGCCATCCGGGTGGGTATAGCCCTGATCAGGATGGGTATGGAGCGGGCTATTGATGTGAGGGTGGCGGTGGGTATGACTGGCGCCGCAGCCATCGAGAGATCCATCAACCTCAACAAAAAGATCGGGAATACCAGTGGAGTGGGATTCACCAAGCTGGGTGGAGAGTTCGCCATAACCTTCTCGGACCGGCTGAGCCGGCTGGAGGGAACCCCGGCAGTCTACGATAACTACCTCTTCATCGATGTCTTTGACTCCACAGGCTTCATAGACCAGCAGGGCAGGGACAGGCTGGTGGAGATCATGAACGAGATCAAGAACTTCATAGAAAGCGATTGTGAAGGCCGGATCGAGGGTTACCGGGAGGGAGGGGACGACCTCATCGCCAACCTACCCACCAAGGACGCAGCCCTCAGGGCGGGTATTGAGAGTGCCTGGCACGGGCTTAACAGTGGAGTAAGCCTCCGGGTGGGTATTGGTAAAAGCAGGAGAGAAGCAGGGGAGAGGGCCCAGCTGGCTGATGAGATCAAGATCTGGAACAACAACCCGGTGATGGTCTTTGATGTGGCTGATGGAGTGTACGCCTACTACATACCCTCCGAGTTCACCAGGGCGGTGTCCGAGTTCATACAGGAGAAGTACTTGCAAGTGGGAGTTATATTCCTAATGGTATTCGCAGCCACCTTCATAGGCTGGAACATGGGACGGTGGGAGCTGGGATTGGTGGCGGTGGTCCTGGCCATGTTGTACGCTGTCATCAGCTGAAAAGATTTATATGAAAAAGAGTAGGTGAGTGTTGTTATGAAACCTGAAACCAAGGCCCGCTTAGTGGTGTCCCTCCTGGTGTCATTGGTGGCCTTCACCCTGGCAAGTGGAGTGGGAGCCTTCCTGGGCCTCGGCAACGCCACCACTAACCTGCCGGATCTGAACCTCACCCCCCAGGGCGATTTACCATCCATCTGGAATACTGACAACACCACCACCAAAGTCCAGACCAACACCACGGCTCCAGCTCCTCAAAAACCCCAGGAGGATGTCTACCAGGAAGTAGTCACTCCCCCGGGTAATGGAGACAACAACGGTGATGATAACTCTCCTGTTAACCGGACCAACAGATAAGGGGTAGACTAGTAAATATTTTTTTGTTGAAGCAAATGGATTGGGGGTATGAAATATGATGCGAGTTATAAAGGGAGGAATATGTGCCGTGGAGGGGGTTAAAGCCTCCGGGGCCTGTGAAGAAAACTATGGGGTGGGACTCATCCATTACCCAGGCTCCACCGCCGCGGCGGTGTTCACCACCAACCAGGTGCAGGCAGCACCCATCAAGGTAACCCGGGAGGCCCTTAAAAATGGCACAATATCAGTGGTGGTGGCCAACAGTGGCAATGCCAACTGCTACACCGGTAAGCAGGGATTGCAGGACGCCCGGGAGATGGCGGATCAGGTTGCCATCAGCCTCCAACTACCCACCAGTGAGGTGGCGGTGGCCTCCACCGGGATCATAGGCCGAAAGATGCCCATGGACACCATCCAGGCCCTGATAAAGGATGCCCTGCACCGGCTGGACCACTCCCCCCAGGCCAGTCACAACGCAGCCGAGGCCATCATGACCACCGACACCTACCCCAAGGAGTACGCCCTGGAAACCACTCTCCAGAATGGGGAGAAAGTACGCCTGGGGGGTGTAACCAAGGGCTCCGGTATGATCGCACCCAGAATGGCCACCATGCTCTGCTTCCTGGCCACCGACCTGGAGGCCTCCCCTGAGGAACTGGAAGCCAGTCTTAAACTGGCGGTGGACAAGTCCTTCAACATGCTGGATGTGGACCGGGATGTCAGCACCAACGACACCGTGATCCTCCTGGCCCGGCCTGGAAGGGGGAAGCTGGATGGGAAGTTCCAGGCCGCCCTGGACGAGTTATGCATCCAACTGGCCCGGATGATGGCCCGGGATGGGGAGGGAGCCACCAAGTACATGGAAGTCACAGTCCAGGGGGCAAAAACCCTGAACGACGCACGGAAAGCTGCAAAGGCTGTGGTGGGCTCCTCCCTGGTGAAGACAGCCCTCCACGGGGCTGATCCTAACTGGGGGAGGATCGTGGCGGCGGTGGGTTACAGTGGAGCAGCCATGGACCCGGATAGGATCAGTGTTTCCCTGGCTTCTGGTCAGCGCCGGGTGGACATCGTCCGCCAGGGAGAAGTACTGGCCCACCAGGGCGCCGGGGAGTTGGAGTTGGCCGAGAGTATCATGGAAGAGGAGGAGGTCCTGGTGGGGATAAACCTGGATCAGGGTGAATACAAGGCCACGGCCTTTGGCTGCGACCTCTCCCAGGACTACGTACGCATAAACTCCGAGTACAGTACTTAGATATAAAAGTAAGAGAGGGTTGTTAACATGAAAGTATTGATTATTGGCGCCGAGGGAATGTTGGGACACGACCTGGAGGCGGTTTTGAAGAGAGAACATGAAGTCAGCACCACCACCATCCACACCATGGACATCACCGACCTGGATAAGACAGTCAGGACTGTAGGGGAGATTAACCCCCAGGTGGTGGTTCTTGCCGCTGCCTACACCGACGTGGATGGCAGTGAGGAACGGGCTGATCTGGCCTACCAGGTGAATGTCCTGGGAACCAGGAACGTGGCGGTGGCCTGTCAGAATACCAGTAGTGCCCTGGTGTACATCTCCACCGACTACGTCTTCGACGGTGCCAAGGGCAGCTCCTACCAGGAGTATGACCCCGTCAATCCCCTGGGGACCTACGGGAAGACCAAGTACCTGGGCGAGGTTCAGGTACGGGATCTCCTGGACAGGTTCTACATCCTACGCACCAGCTGGCTCTACGGCCTCCACGGCCCCAACTTCGTGGCCACCATGCTCGGCCTGGCTGAGAAGATGGATCAGATCAAGGTGGTGGCAGACCAGATCGGATCACCCACCTACACAGTGGACCTGGCAGAGGCCATCAACCATCTCATAAAGACACCGGCCTACGGTGTCTACCACGTCACCAACAGTGACCACTGTTCCTGGTACGAGTATGCCCAGCTCATCCATCAGATGAAGGGAGTGGAGGTGGAGTTGCAGCCGGTCACCACCGAGGAGTTCGGCAGCCCAGCACCCCGGCCCAAGTACTCGGTCCTGGACAACTACCACTGGCGGTTGCAGGGATTCCCACCCCTCCGGAGTTACAAGGAGGCCCTGAAGGATTACCTGGACTTGTTAAAATAAGGTCACCCCCATGGTGCACTACGTTTTTAGATGTTGTCCAGGTCCCCCTTTAAAACGATCCGCAGGTAGCGGCGTTCCTGGTCCCCGGCGTTGAACTCCACGGTCTGGAAGAAGTTGGCCAGTTCATCGTACATCCTCCACAGGGTGTCATCATCGGCGTAGACGCAGTAGGTGGATTCAGATTCGTATACCACCTCCAGGACCCCGGGGTAGTGCTCCCTCAGATCCTTTAAGATTTCTACCTCTGTTTGCTCTGCTTCGTACAAAAGTTAACCCCCCCCATTCTTGTACAGATTTTTTTTTATAAGAATCAATACCATTATTTTTATTAGCAGCAATTAATATAGGTATTAGGGGAAAAAAGCAACTAGAAGTATGAATTTATTACCCGCAACCGATATTTTAGCCCTAGATTCGTTAATATAACCTGAAAAGATGGTGCGCACCATGGAAACCGTTAACATCCTAATCGAGGCCCTGCCTTACATCAAAAAGTTCCATAAGCAGAAGATCATGATCAAGTACGGAGGCCACGCCATGATCGACAACGCAGCCAAGAGCAGCACCGCCCGGGACACGGTGCTCTTGAAGTACGTGGGTATGCAGCCCATGGTAGTGCATGGTGGCGGGCCGGAGATATCCCGCTCCATGAGCAAGATCGGTAAGGAGCCCCGGTTCATAGGTGGCCTGCGGGTCACGGACCAGGAGACCATGGACATAGTGACCATGGTCCTGGTGGGCAAGATCAACACCGAAATCGTGGCCCACATAGGCCTCCACGGCGGCAAGGGCGTGGGAATCTCTGGCAAGGATAACCTGCTCTTGAAGGCCAGGAAACGCTCACCCCAGATTGTGGTGGACCAGGAAACCGGGGACGAAATCCTGGTGGACCTGGGATTGGTGGGGGAGATAGAATCCATAAACCCCGAACTCCTGGACGTCTTAACCGAGAACGATTACATCCCGGTCATCAGCCCCATCGGGGTGGATGAGCATGCCAAGACTTTGAACCTCAACGCCGATACCGTGGCCGGGGAGGTGGCTGCCCAGGTGGGGGCGGAGAAGCTCATCATCCTCACAGATGTGCCCGGCATCCTCACCGACCCCACTGATCCTGGTAGTCTCATCAGGAAGGCGAGTATCAGGGAGGTCCAGGACCTCATTGACCAGGGCATAGTTAAGGATGGGATGCTGCCTAAGGTGGCAACCTGTGTCAACGCCCTTGAGAAGGGCGTTAAATCAGCCCACATCATTGATGGCCGGCTGCAACACTCTATACTCCTTGAGATATTCACCAAGAAGGGTATCGGGACCATGATCACCCTCTGAGTTGGTGTGGGGGATGGTACTACACCAGGAAGGTTCCAACTTTTTTTTCACAAAATAGACCCCTGATTTTATATACCATCCCCACCCATTCATCCATATATCTGGATATATGGGTGTAATTGGTATGGATGAAAAGAAAACGAAAACAGATCTGAAGGAACGTCGCAGGGGGATCGCCTTCAACCAGGGCAACTGCACCTGCTGTGATGATGAAAAGATGAACTACACCTCCCTGGAATTAAAAAAATTACCAGAAGAAGCGGTGCTGGAACTGGGATGCGTGGATTCCACTGTCCTGGCAGAGTTAAGGGAGGGGGAAGTGGTACTGGCCATAGGAGCTGGTTTGGATGTTTTCCTAGCCTCCCACCTGGTGGGGGGCACTGGCCGGGTAATCAGCCTGGACAGTGACCAGCAACTGGTAAAAATGGCCCAGGAGGGTGGCTACCATAACCTGGAATTCATCAGGGGTGCTGTGGAAAACATTCCCCTGGATGATGATGGTGTGGACGTTGTGATCAGCAACTGCGCCATCAACCAGGCCACCCAGAAACAGAAAGCCTTAGAGGAGATTTCAAGGATACTTAAACCCAGGGGCAGACTAATGGCCCTGGACCTGGTTACCGAGGGAGAGCTAGACATCACAGCCGGGCTGGAGTGCCTTGAAGGAGCCCTCCAGGAACAGGAGTACCTTAACACCATCTTCTTAGCAGGATTTGAGATGGTGGAGATCCTTACTGAGGCTGACTATCAGGAACCCCACCTGGATCCAAGGTGGACTGCTAAGATCAAATGCGTGGGGGTTAAGGCACTCAAGGGCTGCGGGGCCTGCCCAGGAACCACTTGCAGCCTATAGGATGGGATGTATATGAAGTGTAACGATGATAAATGCCCCCCTGAAGAGTTGCTCAGGATAAACCACCTGGTAGCTGGCCTACCATCTGATGAGGGCCTCTACCAGGATGTGGAACTCTTGAAGGCACTTTCCGATATCACCCGGTTGAAGATCGTCCACCTCCTCAGGGAGGGAGAGCTCTGTGTCTGTGAGATCATGCACGCCCTGGACAAGCCCCAGTCCACGGTATCACACCACCTGAACCTGCTTAAAAACACGGGATTGGTGGAGGGGAGGAAGGAAGGAATCTGGACACGTTACCAGCTGACCAACCCCCGGATACTGGAATGCATGGAGGATTTAACCAAGGCCAGATGAAGTGGCCATTCTAATCCCCCTCTTAATGGGATGTGTGGAGGATGTGTAGATGACAAGGAGGAGTGTAGCCCTGGCTGCATGCAGTGGCATGAGCCCTGGGGGGCTGGTGAGCCGGGTTGCCTGTGAGGATGTCCGGGTGGAAAGCGAGAGGGTGGTATCCATCTGCATGGGAGCCACCAGCGCGGACCGGGAGGGGTTCCGGGGGCTCATCAAGAAGCACCCCATCATCGCAGTCAACGGATGCCAGGGGGAGTGTGTCAACAGTGTCCTGGCCCAGAGGGGTGTGAAGCCAGTTATGACCATCAAGGTCCAGGAGGAGTTGAACCAGGAGGGCCTGGAAGCCACCGATGTATCCCGCCTGGATGAGATGGGTGAAAGGTGCGTGGAGTGCATTAAAATGAAAATCAAGGAGTCCCTCGAGGAGTTGAGGAACCGGGAGAACCATGATGGAAAGCGTGATAGAAGTTCAGGGTCTGACCAAAACCTATGACCAGATCCGGGCCGTGGATGGGGTGGATTTCCAAGTCAGGAAGGGAGAGATATTCGGATTCCTGGGCCCCAACGGGGCGGGTAAGACCACCACCGTTAGGATGTTAACGGGAATCATCAAACCCCAGGATGGATCCATCCGTATCATGGGACACGACATCCAAAGGGAGCCCCTGGAAGCCAAGGAACATCTGGGGGTGGTGCCGGAAACCTCCAATGCCTACGTGGATCTTTCGGCCTGGCAGAACCTGATGCTAATGGCCGGGCTCTACGGAGTCCCCTCTGATGTCTCCCATGAACGGGCCCAGGATCTTTTAACTGAATTCGGCCTCTACCCCCGTAGGGATGATAAGGTTAAGGGCTTCTCCAAGGGTATGAAGCAGAGGCTGATCCTGGCCATGGCCCTAATAAACGACCCGGAGCTCCTGTTTCTAGACGAACCCACCAGTGGACTGGATGTCCAGAGCAGCATCCTCATTAGGCAGATGCTCATGCAACTCCGTGGGAAGGGTAAAACCATCTTCCTCACCACCCATAACCTGGAGGAAGCCAACCAGCTCTGCGACAGGATAGCCATCATCAACCATGGAAAAATTGCCGTAATAGACAGTCCCCATAACCTCAAGAAGATGACCAGGAAGTTGAACACCATCGAGGTAACCTTCAGCACAGGGGTGGACTTGGCTGAGTTATCCCGGGCACCAGGAGTCCTGGAGGTGAAGGATACAGGGGAAAAAATCGTCATGAACACTGAAAACGTTAACCAAGCCCTGAGTTTTCTCACTGATTATGCCCATTCCAGGGGTATCCAGATCCAGTCCCTCAACACCCTGGCACCCAGCCTGGAAGATGTGTTCATGGAATTTGTTGGAGGACCTTAAGGTGCACAGCCTCTACCTGGACCAGTTCAAACGTTCCCTGTCCATCATGAAAAAGGACATCCTGATCTACTACCTGAAGGGGCCAGTAATCATATTTGGGGTACTGATACCATTGTTCCTGTTTCTGGCCTTCTTAACTGGTAGTAAGAATTTGTCCACTGATTTCCTCATCTCGGGCCTCATCGGAATGACCATGCTCTTCACCGCCACCTCGGTGTCCCCGGTTATAATTCCCTGGGAGTCGCAGATGAAGACCCTGGAGCGGCTGATGGCCTGTCCCATATCAATTCACACCCTAATCATGGGTGACATGTTGGCCTCGGTTCTATTCGGGTTTTTCATCTCCCTGGTACCAGTACTTATTGGACTGGCATTGGATGTCATCCCCATCCATACCCTGGTTCTCGTTATGGGGATCGGCCTGGCTTCCCTGTGCTTCTCATCACTGGGCCTCTTACTGGCCACTCCACCCACCAACGCTCCCTCCAACGTCATGATGATCAGCTCCCTCATCAAGTTCCCCCTGGTATTCATCAGCGGCATCTTCATCCCCCTGGAGAGCATGCCCTTTTGGGGTAAGATCATAGCTTCCCTATCCCCCCTAACCTACTTCACGGATATTACCCGTTACTCCCTGCAAAACGTTAGTTACTATCCCATATGGCTGGACTTCTTAGCCATCATCCTATTCACCCTGATGTTCTTTGTCCTGGCTGTGAAGATCCACAAGAAAACCTTAGCCATGCGTATCTAGATCCAAAGGTGATAATAAATGAGTAAAGAAAAAGAAAAGGTGCTCTTCATCTGCCGTAATAACTCCGGCCGGTCCCAACTGGCGGAGGGCCTTCTTCGGCACCTCTACGGTGACCACTACCAAGTCTGGAGTGCTGGCCTGGATCCCCGGCCCATCAACCCCCTGACCCTAGAAGTCCTGGAGGAGCTTGGGGTTGATACAGTTACCCTGGAGTCAGAGGGCCTTGAAAAATTCATGGACCAGGAATTTGACTGGGTGGTCTTATTATGTGCTGGGGAAGGGGATGAGTGCCCCGTATCCTTAAGTGCTGCTGTGTTTATACAGAAGGTATTCCCGGATCCCCGGGACATCCCTGTAGAGGGGGACCAGACCCTGGAGGAAAAGTTGCAACAGTTCAGAGTCATCCGGGACCAGATCCAGAACTGGGTCAAGGAGCAGTTTAAGCCATCACCCCCACCTAAAAAGAAGTGATACCTATGAAAGTAGCCATAGTAAGTGACGGCCCCTATGGAGAACGGGCCTACGCCACCATTAAAGAAGAATTTGAAACCGAATTTATAGTACTGGAACCCCCCATGGATGCCTTCGCTGATGAGGTGGATATCCCAGGGGAGGAACTGGCCAGGATAGAGGGGGCAGACCTGGTCATCACCTACATCCTGCACCCGGATCTCTCCCTGGACCTGGTGAACCTCATCCACCAAAAGGTGGACTGGATCATAGTGGGTGCATGGAGGGGTGAGGGATTTAAAAAGCAGTTAACCAGCTACGGCAATGTCACCTGCCCAGAGAACATGTGTGACCTCATAGAAAACGGAAACCCCACCTATGACGAGTTCGTGGCAAGATTCGGACGCCCGGTGGTCAGGATCAACTGTCAGGGTGATCGGGTGGTGGATATCCAGGTGCTGCGATGCTCACCCTGTGGCTCCACCCACTACCTAGCCCAGGAGTTGAAGGGGGAAAGCACCATTAACCTCCCCATCAAGGCCGGGCTCAAGATCCAGCACTACCCCTGCCGCGCCCCCAGGATGCGACTATTTTCTGATGACGAGTGTAAAAAGGAGATAGCCGCCAACTTACACAAAGAGGCCTTCCAGGATGCCCTTGAAGATGATTAACCCCCCAGTAGCACCTTGAATGGGTGTTAGAACATTTTTAAACTGGACTGATGACCAGGCCATCAGGGGGTACTGGTAGAAAAAGTAAGCATGGCGTAGATGGTGAGGCACAAAAACCGTTAACAATAACAATATTGTGCACTCACCGACGAAAACACCGCCTCCGTGTCCAGGCCTCCAAACAGGGATTGGAGAGCCTATCATTGGACAAATGATGATCATCCAGCCATGACATATAAATCTTTTCATTTAATCCCCGTATTTCCGGGTGTTCTATGCCCTTTTCGACGTTTACCGAGTATTTTAAGGGTTTTTATATGACAGCTTAGGATGAACTGCTTTTAAAGTCCTATCAACTCCGTATCCTACCATTTAATGATGGTTTTATCAAAAGGAATTCAGTTAATCTCTAACTACCCGAACCAGCACTCTGGAAATGGTTCTTAAGATACTCCCTGCTCCACTAATCATACACCTACCAGGGTATGGTCTTTTAAGGATACCGGGTCTTTACAGGAAATATCTATGCCCTATTGGACCTATAACTGGATTTATAATTTGTTAAGAACTAGTGGGAGGTTGTTAATAATTCTCCACCAGCATGTGCTTACACCTATTTCACCATCCCTCCTAGTAGAGGGGTGCTATGCCAGGGAAATCCCCCCTAATTCCATGGTCAGCCCATAAACCAGTCTGTTAAGGGAATCGGTAAGGGCAACCCTTATCCCCTACTAGGTGATATAATCATAGTGAAGTTAATCCCTAAGGATCAATTTGGTGAGCATCATGTTACAAGTAGCTATAATAGGGGCCAGTGGCTACACTGGTGGAGAACTCTTAAGATTTATGCACAACCATCCCCAGGTGGAGGTGGTGGCGGCCACATCCCGGCAGCACGCAGGACAGTACATCAGCAAGGTACATCCCCATCTCCAGGATATGGATTTGAAATTCCAGGATATCTCACCCGGAGATTTGGATGCTGATCTGGTCTTCACAGCCACCCCCCACGGGGCCTCCATGAACATCGTACCCCCACTGGTGGAGAAGGGCATGAAGGTGGTGGATCTAAGTGGAGACTACCGCTTCAAGGACCTGGAAACCTACCAGAAGTGGTATGGTTTAAAGCACACCCACCCCCTGGATGCTGTGTATGGGATGCCTGAGATCTACCGGGAGTCCATAAAGAAGGCCCAGCTGGTGGCCAACCCTGGCTGCTACCCCACCGGGGCCATCCTAGCCGCCCTGCCCCTGGTGAACGAGGAAATGGTGGACTTCATAATTGTGGACTCCAAGAGCGGAGTCAGTGGCGCCGGGATCAAACCCACCATAACCACCCACTACCCCAACTGTGCTGATAACGTGGTGGCCTACAACCTGGCCAGCCACAGGCACATGCCTGAGATACAGGAGAAGCTATCTGAGTACTCACCAGTGAAGGTGGGATTCACCCCCCACCTGGTGCCGGTTATCAGGGGCATACTAAGCACCCTGCACTGCTACCCCCGGGAGGAGGTGGACACTGATTCAATGGTGGATCTCTACCAGAAGTTCTACCAGGAAGAACCCTTCATCAGGGTACTGGCAGATGGTGAAGTACCCCGCCTCAGTTCGGTGCGGGGGTCTAACTACTGCCACGTCGGGGCATTCCAGTCCGATGAAAACGGACGCCTGGTGGTGGTGTCAGCCATTGACAACCTGGTCAAGGGAGCATCTGGAGTGGCGGTGCAGAACATGAACCTGATGTGCGGCTTCCCTGAGACCTTATCCCTGGAGAGCATAGGCTTACACCCCTAGAACTGGATGTCTTACCTTTAATGGTATAGCTGGGGTTTTAGATGCAGATCCAGCTTTAAGCCTAAACCTTATATGGTAGAGTATAAAAATTATGAGCCAGTGTAGAACCTCTAAGTCCCGGGTAATGGCGGTTGTTCTGGTTTTCTACCTGGGGGATAGTTGCGAGGCATTATGATGAAGACTGTGATTTTGTTTTACTCCCGGACCCGGAAAACTGCGATGGTAGCTAAAACACTGGCCAAGGAAGTTGGAGCTGACCTAGTGGAGGTTACTGACCTCACCGACCGTACGGGTCCCTTGAATTATTTTAAATCAGCCCTAGATGCTGTTAGAGAGAATAAAACCAATATAAAACCTGAAAAGATCGATCTATCCCCTTATGGTTTGATATACATCGGAGGCCCCACCTGGGCTTCCAAGCCCGCCCCCGCCATCATCACCCTCATAGACCAGTGCAAGCTCCAGGGCAAGGATGTGATACCCTTCACCACAGTGGGGCGTAACACTGCTGGCCAAGCCACCTTCGCCACCATGGGTAACCGGGCCGCCCGCCAGGTTATAAATCGTATGCGGGAGAAAATCGAAGCCCGGGGCGGACGCCTGGTGAACTCCTTCATCATAGGTACTGGTGGCCTATCTGAATTGGAAATTGAAGAGGAAGTTAAAAACGCGGTCCAGGAACTGGACCTTCCCATCTACGGATTTTAGAACTTGGTGAATGCCATGAAAGAGAAACTACTACAATCATCTTACAAGCCAATCATCATCATCCCCCTTATTGTAACCATTCTAAGCCTGGTGCTGGTGGCAGTTAACGGACTTCCAGGAAGTATAGACTTGGATGGTGGAACAACCACTGTTTTAAATCTGGAAAAGCCGGTGAGTCAGAGTGAACTGGAAAACATCATATCCACTGGAATGGGAAACCCAGTGGTGGATGTAGTGTCCATCACCGGCACCCAGGCCCAGGTGGAGATATCAGGGAACGTGGATGTGACGAAACTCAGTGACGTACTGGAGGGAACAGCCACCATAGAAAGTTACCGATCCGTGGGTGCTCTTTTAAGTCAAGAGGCCCTGACCCAGGTGTACTACGCCCTGGCCTTCGCCTTCCTCTTTATGAGTATCACCGTATTCATCATCTTCCGTAGCATGGTACCATCCCTGGCAGTTATAATTGCAGCTGCCTCGGATATCATAATCGCCATAGGTGGGATGAGCCTCTTGGGCATCCCCCTATCCATGGCCTCGGTGGGTGGACTGCTGATGCTCATTGGTTACAGTGTGGACACCGACATCCTATTAACCACCCGGGTCTTGAAGGATAAAAAGGGAACCGTCACAGAAAGGGCTATGAAGGCCATGGGAACAGGTTTAACCATGACCATAGCAGCCATAGGTGCCATGGTAGCCCTGTACCTGGTGGTGGCCCTCTTCATACCTGCGGCTTCCACCCTGGCCGATATCGCCGCGGTACTCATCATTGGACTGGTGGCGGACATTATGACCACCTGGGTCATGAACCTGGGAATACTCCGATGGTACATGGAGGCACGCTAAAATGAATTTCAAAGAGTTTATCAAGGACTGGAGGGTTATTCTCCTCATCGTTCTCCTGGTGGGGAGCTTTGCCTCCATCTCCATCAATGGGATAGATCAGGGACTGGATCTTAAGGGAGGATCCATCATCCTGATCGGCCTGGAACATCCAGTGGATGCAGAGACCATGAACACCGTCACAGCGGTTCTGGACCGTAGAATGAACATCTTCGGAGTTAAAGATGTTAAGGTCCGGGCCAGCGGTGATCAGGCCGTCTTGGTGGAGATCGCCGGGGTTTCACCCGATCAGGTGGCTGAAGTAGTGGGCACCCCTGGTAAATTTGAGGTTAAAATAAACAACCAGACCGCCCTGGTTGGTTCGGATATAACCAAGGTATCGCCCTACCAGATCACCGGAACCCAGTGGCACGTGCCCTTCACCATCTCCACCGAGGGGGCTAAGAAGTTCGCAGAGGTGGCCAGGGGCCAGGCCAACGCCCCGGTGGACATGTACCTGGATGACCAGCTCATCTCCTCACCCACCCTGGACCCGGGCCTGGCCACAGGCACAGCCTCCACCGATGTGGAAGTAAGTGGAACAGAAAAGACACCTGAAGAGGCGCAAAACCAGGCTAAGACCATCCAGACCGTGTTACAGTCCGGTGCCCTGCCGGTGAAGGTCAACATCGAAGGGGTGAGCAGTGTCTCCGCGGAGCTGGGCAGTCAGTTTTTGGATGGGGCCTTCCTGGCAGGTTTACTGGCCCTCTTGGTCATCAGCATCATCATCTTCATCCGCTACCGCACCCCCATCCTGGTGATACCCATCATCCTCACCAGCCTGGCGGAGCTGACCTTGATCCTGGGAACCGCCAGTGTCATCAACTGGAACATGGACCTGGCTGGTATTGCAGGTATACTGGCGGCCATTGGTACCGGGGTTGATGACCAGATCATCATCACCGACGAGTTGCTCAGGGGAGATAAGAAGACCACCTCCCGGAGAACAGGATTCCAGGCCAGGATCAAGGGTGCCTTCTTCGTGATCTTCGCCGCCGCCGGAACCCTCATAGCAGCCATGCTGCCATTGGCCTACGTGGGCTTCAGCAGGGGTTACAGTGGTATTGGAACCCTATCTGGCTTCGCCTTCACCACCATCATCGGGGTGCTCATTGGTATCTTCATCACCCGGCCGGTTTACGTCAAGTTCCTGGAACTCCTGGTGATTGATAAAAAGATAAGCACAGCTTCTACCAAGAAAAAGACAACCCAAAGCACCAGGAAGGGTAAAAAAGGTTCTAGAACTAAGAAGCGTAAAAGGAAGTGAACAGCACGCCTGTCTACTTTTTCTCTCTTCTTTGGTAGTAGGACCTGGCCATTTCGTAGAGGGCGGCACCCACTACAGAGATGAAAACTGATAAGATAAGTGCGGTGCTGGTGTCCAATCTGATCAATCCGGTTTCTGCTGTTTACAACTAGCAATTTTTTTTTATGCTCTGATTCGTTGGGGATGGGGATAACGTATTACTCTTCCCCATTGTTTCTCTTCTGGACAAAGTTATATTAACTTAACCCCCCCATACACATCCTTAGGATAGGAGGGGATGAGTAGCTATGAAGACTCCCAAGGAACTGAAGGTCACACCTATACGCAACGGCACGGTCATCGACCACATCACCGCCAACAAGGCCCTGCACGTCCTGAAGATCCTGAACCTGCCCAGCCAGGACACGTCAGTGACCATTGGTATGAACGTCAAGTCCACCCAGATGGGTGCCAAGGACCTGGTTAAGATCGAAGGCCGGGAACTGAGATCAGGAGAGGTGGATAAGATAGCCCTCATCGCACCCCACGCTACCATCAACATCATCAGGGACTATGAAATTGTCACCAAGGGCAAAGTTAATCTCCTGGAGAAGATCAGTGGGATCATAAACTGCGGCAACCCTAACTGCATCACCAACACCGGGGAACCCGTGGACTCCCTGTTCTACGTCACCAGCCAGGAACCCCTGGTGGTGCGTTGCTACTACTGTGAAAGGGCCATGGACCAATCCGAGATCGAGGAACAGTTCGGCCCATTGTAGGGGGATCTTAGGGTCCTTTATCTTCACCTGATTAACCAATCCCTAGTTTTGGGGAATGAGAAAATAGAGGGGGTTTTAATGGATGCAGATGTTTAGGCAGATGGTGGATGTGCACACCAGTAAGCGCCTGGAAATGGTGGACATCACCCGACTAGTGGAGGAGGCCGTGGAGAGTAGCAACTTAAAGGAGGGCCTGGTGAATATTTACAGCCGCCACTCCACCTCTGCTGTGGTTATCAACGAAAATGAATCCGGACTGAAGGAAGACTTCCTGGTGGCCCTGGATAAATTGGTACCTACCGGGGCAGGATACCTCCACGACCGCATAGACCACAACGCCGACTCCCACATCCGGGGCTTCCTGGTGGGAGGATCCCAGACCGTGCCCTTCCAGGAGGGGCGGTTGATGCTGGGGACCTGGCAGAGCATATTCTTCGTGGAACTGGACGGACCACGCCACCGGACCCTTACAGTGACAGTCACGGGGCAGTGAAGTTTAGAAGCCCATCCAGGATATCACGGGGTTCTATACGGTTAAGGATAGGTGCAGCTCCTTTTTTTCTTCCCTTTTATCTGGAAACCTTACTATAGGGAAAAACTGGTGTAAGAGGTACCTGTACCCATACATCTCCAGCTGGGGGGGGAGTGGATGGGGTTGGTGGAAAACCCGCCATATGGAAGTAGGCCCAGCACTTTTTTTTTAAAGCTACTCCCTGAAAAAATAGTCTAAGCACACCAACGTATATTAGCTTAGAGGACAAAATAGGATTTTACAGCCAACACTTCACATGGGGTGATATGTAAATGTCAGTAACGATGATCATAGGTATAATTGTACTATTAATAATAATTGGAATTCTGGTCTACTTTGTTTCCATCTACAACAGCTTGGTAAAACTTCGCAACCGGGTTAAAAATGCCTGGTCCCAGATCGATGTGCAGCTTAAAAGAAGAACTGACCTGATACCTAACCTGATGGAGACGGTTAAAGGCTACGCTGCCCATGAAAAAGGTGTCCTCGAAAATGTGACCAGAGCCCGGGCCAATCTGATGAATGCACAGACCCCCCAGGAGAACGCTGAGGCCAACAACGTGTTGTCCGGGGCTTTAAAGTCATTGTTTGCGGTGGCGGAGAACTATCCTGATTTAAAGGCCAGCCAGAATTTTCAGGACATGCAAAGACAACTATCCGAGACCGAAGACAAAATAGCCTACTCCCGGCAGTTCTACAACGACACGGTGTTGATGTACAACAACAAAATACAGATGTTCCCCAGTAACTTGGTGGCCAGCCAGTTCAACTTCCTGGAGGAAGAGTTCTTTGAAGTAGTTGATACTGAAAGGGAAGTTCCAGAAGTTAAATTCTAAATTTCAAGGAGCACGGATATCCGGGTGAACTACCATGAGAAGGGACATTCGAATTATCAAGAACATTCAACTTGTTGTTATCATTTTGCTCTTATTTGTGGCTGGAATATCTGCTGGTTTAGGAGTGATCCTTCCTGGGGATCGGAGTTACTCCATCCCCTTAATGGACATGGACCTGTATCCACAGGAGGATGGATCACTCCATGTGAAGGAAACAATACATTACTCCTTCAAAGGGACTTATAAGGGAGTCTACCGGGACATACCCTTAAAGGGAACCCAGAAAATAGAGAATGTTAACGTATCCACCCAGGGTGCGTATTCCAGATTCACCGAGACAAATAGCAGTGGCAAACGCCAAGTAAAGGTCTACCTATATTCAGATCCTAAGAGGACCACCCCCATCACTGATAAGGATGTGGATGTAACCATTGAATACGACTTTGCCCCTATGGTTAAATTCTACAACGACGTTGCAGAGTTACAGTACAAACTGGTGGGAGAGTACTGGGAAGTGGATATAGGCCAGGTAAATGCCAAGATCCATCTTAAGTCCAAGGATGGAGTGAAGTACTGGCTGAACCCCCCCTACTACAATGAAAGTTCCGCCTGGCAGGGTAACACCCTCCAATTGACCAGTACAAAAATCCCCTCCTCTGATTTTTATGAGCTAAGGATGCTTATACCCAAGGGCCAATTCGATGCTGATCCAAAAAATGGAATAATCATTAATCAAAATGCATTGGAGGAAATAGAATCCATCCAGAACAAGTACCAGGATGATATAAATTTCAAAACCAATCTGTACTCGTTTTTAACAGTCCTATTGCTCTTGGCATGTTTCATACCCATCCTCATCTACTACAGATTTGGTAGGGAACCTAAAATTGATTACCAGGCAGATTATGAACGGGATCTCCCAACCGATGATCCGCCGGCCATTGTTAACGCCATCTGTGGCCCTGGATTTTCCAAAAGAATAGGGGAGCCTGATATGGATGGATTTAAAGCCACCATAATGGATTTGCTCAACAGGAAGTATCTGCTTTTCGAGAAAGGCGGCCCAGAGGACACCAGCCCATCTGATGAAATGACCTTCAAGTTCAACCCCCAAGAGGACACCAGCAAACTTAAAAACTATGAAAAGGAGATAATCCACTTTTTAAGGGGATACGAGGAAAATGGCGTAATATCCCTGGATTACATCTCTGAGGAACTAAAAAAACGGGAGAATGCAAAGTCCTTCCGGGACACCTACCTCACTTGGAGGGATGATATTAAAGAACAGCACCTCCATGATGACGTGCTTCAGAAGATCTTCATCAAGAAGGGAGACAACTACCTCAAGATATTTGGAGGAGCAGCCCTGGTACTTTCTGCAGTGGTATTCTACTTCACCCTCAATAATCCCATCCCAGCGGCATGGGTGGCGTGGATATCATCCGTGGTACTGGGAGTGGTGGGTATAGTGTCCCTAATAATGCCCCAGAAGATAGCAGGCCAGTGGACCACTTATGGAGAGGAATACGATGCTAAGTGGCAAAACTTCAAGAAGTACATCAAGGATTTCAGCCTGATAAAGGAGTACCCACCCGAATCTGTGGCCATATGGAATAAGTACCTTGTTTATGCCACGGCACTGGGCGTTGCCGATGCAGTGCGCAAGGCCATGGAACTATCACTACCCCACGAGGAGTTGGAGGATAGCGAGATTTACATGTTCCACCACTACGGTGGCTACGTGCTCCTGGCTGACTCCCTGGACACTGGAATGACCACTGCCAGTGCAGCTGACGGATCCGATGGCGGTGACTTCGGAGGTGTCGGGGACGTAGGCGGCGGCTTTGGAGGAGGTGGGGGTGGAGCCTTCTAACACCCCCCCATTAAATAATTTTTTTTTATAAAAAAAATATTCGAAACAGGTTGCCAATAGGCACCTAAAATGGGTCCCCATTTTTTTTTAATGGTTCTTACTGGAACTTCACTTCCAGGGCCACAACTGGGTACTCCAATCCGAAGCTGGTAACCACAGCCGGGTCCATCTCCCCGAAGATGCCATCCAGGATTGGTTTGCCATTTCTTCGTCCCGTTACCCTGGAGCATCTTCCCCTTAAAAAGGAGGGGTGCTCGGTTATCTCTACCTCCATCTTCAGTCCCAGGTTACTTAAAACCGCGGCGGTGAGTGATTTGATCTCGGTGAAGTTGGCGTGGCTGTGGGTGAGGCAGGCAGCCAGCTTCCGCACCCCCCTGCTACGGGTCTCTGCTTCACCATCCAGGTAGACCACCTCGCCCACCTCAAATATACCCTGGGGAAGGTCCTCGTGACGGTTATGGTCCAGAAATTCCAGTAAACCATTAAGGAGGCTCTGCCGGATCATGGTCCGGTCCTGGCTGATGGGCTGGGCCACCTCCACCCTATCCACCTCAGGTAGTCCCATCTTATGGTAGTGGTGTTCCTCGTTGGTTAGCATGAGGCTCATAACCTCCACCAGGCCCAGGCCCACCATGATCTCCCGTATCAGGATTTCAAACTCCCTCCGGGGGTCCTCCCGGGCTACAGTGGCCACCTGGGGTAGCTCCGGCTTTATATCTGGGAAGGAGTAGCCTATGGCCACGTTCTCCACCAGATCCACTGGGTGCAGGATGTCCACCCGGAAGGGGGGAACCAGCACCTTAACTGTGTCCCCGTCCACTGCCTCGGCGCCCATGCGAACCCTCTCCAGTGCCCGGGCCACCTCCTGGGCATCCAGGTTGAGGCCGATGATCCGCTTTGAATCTTCCACCCCCACCCTCATCTCCTGGGGGTTTAGATCAGGAAGCACCAGGGTCAGATCAGGATAGTTCACATCCATGGTCTTGATCTGCCCCCCGGCCTCGGCGAAGCTGGTGGCCAGGATGGTTAATGTCTGGGTCACTGCCTGCTGGTCGGTTCCGGTTACGTCAATTAAGATGTTCCGGGTGTCCAGGGTCAGCTTGGTCAGCTCCCCGTTGATGATGGGGGGCATGGACAGGACCTTATCATGGGCGTCAACTATGAGGGGGTAGTATTCGTAGTTCTCCAGGAGGTGGGCGTAGTCACGGCCCTTCTTATGCAGCTGCAGTATCTCCCGGAGGGTTAACTCCTCCTCGCACTCCAGTGGCACGAAGGAGTCCTCATCAGGTTCACCAGCCCGGTAATAGAAGGGAGCTTCCACTACGTCCAGGTTGTGGATCCCGATGGCCACCTTACGCCGATCCCGACCTAGCACCCAGTGCAGGTCCTCCTGGAAGTCCATCAACTGTTTCAGCTTCTCCTCGTCAAGGCTTATCCCCTCCACCACGCAGCAGGCCACGTAGGGCCTGATCTCCTCCAGTCTGGGATCCGCGGATATGGACATCCCTGACTTATCAGCCTGGTAATGGGGTAGTCCGGTTTCCAGTCCCAGGAATCCGCGCAGGACCCGTGCTACTCCCTCCACTGATAAAAAGTCGGGACGGTTGGGGAAAAATTCCACCTTAACCATCTCATCATCGTAGTCCTCCACGTCGCTGCCCATCATGGGCAGTAGTTCCAGGAGTTCCTCCCTGTCCAGGGCGGTTCCTAGGAGTTCCTCCAGGTTCTGGTAGGTGAATGTTATAACTGGCATTATTATCAACTCAAACGATCATTCATAGCCACTCCATCTGGGTGTCTACAGGGAGAACACCAGGATGAAGAAGGATGCTTCCACTACAAAGTGCAGTGCACGGTGTTCCAGTGGGGGTAGATTCAGGTTCAGGGCCTCGTGGAAGAGGTCCACGGATAGGTGAACCACTGCCGCCAAAAATCCGATGTACAGGGATAAAAAAAGCAGGGACAGCACCAGGAAGTTGAAGATGCTCTCCAAAACTTCATGCACTATCCACATGCGGATGCTGCCCCCGACTATTCTCTGGATCAGCCCGGCCAGGACCACGTAGAAGTCAAAGAACAGGCTCCAGAATAGTTTGCTGTGTAACTCGTCACTCAGGGCCAGGGCCAGGGCCACGTAGAACCATAATAAATCCATCTCTTTATCCACCGTAAATTTATAGATATACTAACTACAACTAACTTATATCAACTATTGATAAAAAGCATATATGTTTTACTAAAGGGCTTCTTCTTTATAATGTAAGTAAAAAATAGGAGAGTTAAAGTAATGAGTAATGGCCAAGTCCCCAAAGATTACGATCATCAAAAAGAAACCCAGTGGCAGGAAAAGTGGCAGCAGAACCGCCTCTACCAGTTCAAACCAGAGGAGTCCCGGCCCCGCTACATCATCGACACCCCACCACCCTACCCCACCGGATCCATCCACATGGGCCACGTACTGAACTGGCTGTACATGGATTTGATAGCTCGTTATCAGCGTATGAAGGGCTGTGAAGTGCTGTTCCCACAGGGCTGGGATTGTCATGGCCTGCCCACCGAGGTTAAGGTGGAGGAGATCCACCACATCAAGAAGAACGATGTACCCCGGGACAAGTTCCGGGAGATGTGCATAGACCTGACCAGGGAGAACATCACTGGTATGAAGGCCCAGATGATGCGCCTGGGCTTCAGCCAGGACTGGACACGGGAGTACGTTACCATGACCCCGGAGTACCAGGCCAAAACCCAGCTCTCCTTTCTAGAGATGTACCAGCAGGGCCTCATCTACCGGGCGGTGCACCCTGTGAACTGGTGCCCCCGCTGCGAAACAGCCATAGCCTTCGCCGAGGTGGAGTACCATGAAAACCAGACCCACCTCAACTACCTACTATTCCCTGATTCTGATGGCAGGGGTGGAGTGGAGATCGCCACCACCCGTCCTGAGTTACTGGCAGCCTGTGTAGCGGTGGTGGTGCACCCAGAGGATGAACGCTACCAGGACCTGGCTGGAGAAACCGTCACCATACCCCTCTTCAACCGGGAGGTTAAGGTCATCCAGGATGAGGATGTGGACCCGGAGTTCGGTACCGGGGCAGTTATGATCTGTACCTTCGGGGATAAAACCGATGTCTCCTGGGTGAACCGCTACGGACTGGACGTTATAGAGGCCCTGGATGAGAAGGGCTACATGACCAGTGCCTGCGGAGACTACGCCGGCCTGGACGTCGAACAATGCAAGGCCAGGATCCTGGAGGACCTCCAGGCAGGCGGGCATCTCACCCGCCAGGAGGAGGTGGAACAGAACGTGGGCCAGTGCTGGCGCTGCAAAACCCCCATCGAGATCCTGGTTAAGAAGCAGTGGTTCGTGGCTGCCAAGCAACTGTCCAGGGAGATCACCCAATCGGCAGGGGAGATCGACTGGACCCCGGAGCACATGAAGATCCGGCTTTTGAACTGGACCGGGAGTATGGACTGGGACTGGTGCATCAGCAGGCAGAGGATCTTCGCCACCCCCATCCCGGTGTGGTACTGCAGCCAGTGCGGTGAGGTGAAGCTACCCCGGGAGGTGGACCTGCCAGTGGACCCCACCCAGAAGCAGCCCGGGGAAGCCTGCCAGTGCGGCTCCACCAGGTTCCGGGCCGAGGAGGATGTTCTGGACACCTGGATGGACAGCAGCATCACCCCCCTGGTCATAGCTGGCTGGCCTGATCCCGGCTTCATGAACCTCTATCCCTCCAGCATCCGCCAGCAGGGACATGACATCATCCGTACCTGGGCCTTCTACACCATCATGCGCTGCCACGCATTAACCGGGGAGTCACCCTTCCAGGAGGCAGTGATCAATGGGATGGTCTTCGGAGACGACGGCCACAAGATGAGCAAATCCCGGGGAAACGTCATAGCCCCCGAGGAGGTTATCCAGGAGTACGGAGCCGATGCCCTGCGCCTCTGGGCTGCCAACAGCGTACCAGGCAGTGATGTTCCCTTCGCCTGGAAGGATGTGCAGCACAGCTACAAGTTCCTCCGGAAATTCTGGAACGCCTTCCGATTCGCCAGTCTCAACCTGGAGGACTACACACCCCGCCCTAGCCTACCGGAGCTGGGAATCCTGGACCAGTGGATACTCTCCCAGCTCAACCGCCTGGTGGGGGAGGTCACCGCTGCCATGGACACCTACAACTTCGCTGTGGCCCGTAACCGTATCCAGGGATTCATCTGGCACCAGTTCTGCGACGACTACATCGAGGCAGTGAAGCACAGGCTCTACAGTGATGAGAAAGAGAGCCGGGAAGCCGCCCTGTACACCCTCCACACCGTAATAACCACCTCCCTGAAGCTCCTAGCACCCTTCACACCCCACTTCAGCGAGGAGGTCCACCAGCACCTATCCCAGGGCAGCGTGCACCTGGAGCGCTGGCCAGACATCCTAGGGGAATTCATAGACCTGGATGCCGAGAGAAAGGCCCAGATGGGGATCCAGATCATTGGAAAGCTGCGCCGCTTCAAATCCAGCCAGGGATTACCCCTCAACACACCCCTCCAGGGTGTGGCCATTTACACCACAGACGAAGCAGTGAAGAATGACCTGGAAGCATCCCACCAGGATATTCAGGGCACCATACGGGTAGGGGAGTTGGGGGTGAAGGTGGGCCGTCCAGAGGTCCGGGAAGTGGTGGTGGAGGTCACCCCCCGCATGGACAGGGTGGGACCCCACTATAAGAAGGATGCCACCAGGATCCAGGCCTACCTGGAGTCCCAGGACCCCCAGGACTTAGGGGAGATCCTGGAAAGGGATGGCCAGTTGGAAGTGGAGGAATTAATCATCACCCCCGACTTCCTGCAGACCCGTAAAGAGGTGGTGGGCAGGACCGGTGAGAAGGTACACCTCATCCAGGTGGAGGAACTGGGCCTGGTTCTGGAGATCCAGGTCTAGGATAAGTTTAGAATAACTGCATGGTGAAGAATTAATCCGCATATTAGGTGTTTTAAATGGAGTTCCAGGTGGAAAAAACTGAAAAGATACAGGGAGTGGTGCAGGCACCGCCCTCCAAGAGTTACACCCACCGTGCCTTCTTCCTGTCAGCACTGGCCAGTGGAGAATCAACCATTATATCTCCACTCTACTCTGAGGATACACTGGCCTCCCTAGTAGCCTGCCAGGCATTTGGGAGCCAGTTCCAGGTTAGTGATGGACAGTCTCTGGTGGAGGGCACTGCTGGTGATCTTCAAACCCCGGGGGATGTCTTGGATCTTAAAAACTCCGGCACCACCCTCCGCCTGGCAACTACCATGGCCTCCCTGGCTCCAGGGTGTACCGTACTCACTGGGGATGAGTCACTCCGCACCAGGCCCATGCAGCCCCTCCTGGATGCACTTCTGAAGTTGGGAGTGAAGGCATGGTCCACCCGGGGTTGTGGACTCGCCCCCATCATCATCACGAACGGTTTCCAGGGTGGTGCTACCTCCATACCCGGTGATGTGAGCTCCCAGTACATCTCCTCCATCCTCCTATCCGCACCATACTCCCAGGAAGGGGTGGAACTGGAGGTCACCGGTGATTTCATCTCACAACCCTACGTGGAGATGACCCTGGACATAATGGCCCACTTCAGGGTGAAGGTAGACTACCATGCTGATGATAAAAGTTTCCAGGTGGAGCCCCAGACCTACCAGGCCCAAGACTACACCGTGGAGGGGGATTACTCCTCGGCATCCTATCTGGTGGCTGCTGCTGCCATCCTGGAGTCAGAGCTAACCATCCGTAATTTGTTCCAGGATTCCCGGCAGGGAGATAAGGTCATCCTGGACATCGTGGAGAGAATGGGGGTGGGGGTGAAGCACAGCAGCGACGAAGTGAAGTTAGAGGGCAACGGTGAGATCACAGGGGTGGAGGTTAACCTGGAAGACACCCCTGACCTTCTGCCAACCGTAGCTGTGCTAGGAGCCCTGGCAGAGGGCACCACCACCATATCTGGTGTGGAGCACGCCCGCTTTAAGGAAACCGACCGGATCAGCACCACCACCCAGGAACTTAAAAAGATGGGATTCCAGGTGCAGGAAAAACGAGACGGACTCATCCTAGGGGGAAAAATTCCGGAAAGCATCTCTGGGGTGGTGGTGGACAGCCACGGTGATCACCGCCTGGCCATGGCCCTCTCCCTGGTGGGGCTTAAACTAGGCAGGATGCGGGTGCAAAATGCCGAAGTCCACAGCATATCCTTCCCCCGTTACAGGGAGGTAATGGAGAAGTTGGGCTGCCAAATCAAAGCCACTCCCTAGGGGATGGAGGAACTTATATAAACAGGAGAGAGTTAAGGTTTTCGTGATGTCTGACCAGGAGAGAGTGATCTGCCAGAATGTAAAAAGCTGCGATCAGAGTAACTGCCAGCACTACCAGTGGCATGATAAAACCAGCCAATGCAGACTCCGACAATGCCATATAAAGAAAATCATGACCTCCTGTGATTCAACTATCCCCTGACTGAAGTGGGTTACCAGTACAAGAGCACGTACCATGGGTGGAAAAGAACCCCCAATTCTTTATTCTATGCCCTAGATCACGGTTTGCTTCTTTCATATCGACCTTGTGGGGCCTATTCCATGATGGTGGAGGCCCTGTAATCCTGGGTATCAGATAGATTCTAGGACGATCCAGGCCCCCCCAAACTAAGGTTCTGCTAGGATGACTCCAGGGAAGGCCATGGCCAAGATTAGGGGAGTGGTGTTACAGATGGCAAGGCCTTATATATTTGTTGAATACAAAGTCATATCATAAAGAGCTTATATATTAATCCAACCGGTGCAGGCGGATACCATGACCAGTAACAGAAACCCCAAGTTACGTGAGAAGGAAACCAAGATATTGATCCTGGGATCTTACAACTCAGGAAAGACCACCACCCTGGAGAACATCTGCCATAACAAGGCCAAGGTGGAGTACAACGGCACCACCATATCCCTGGATTATGGTAACACCCAGGTCAAGGGTAAGAAGGTGCACCTATTCGCCTCTCCAGGCCAGGAACGCTTCCGTTTCATGAGGGAAGTCCTGTCCCGGGGGATGGATGGGGCCATCGTGGTGGTGGACAACAGCCAGGGAGTCACCAGCCTTGACCTGGAGATCATCCAAACCCTCCACCAGGGAAAGGTGCCCTACGTGGTCTTCGCCAACAAACAGGACCTGAACAGTGCTGAACTGGACCTGAACGGCTTCCAAGCCCAGGTCATACCCACCACTGCCCATCAGGGTAAGGGCGTATGGGAGGGTCTGAATCTTCTTTTAAACATGGTGCAACAGGGGAGCTAGCCATCAACACCATCGACCAAGTTATGCACAGTCTCCGGGAACTGTACCAGCTCCGGGTTTTCGAAAACCAGGATCCCTACCGGGTTCTAATCCGTACCATACTCTCCCAGAGGACCCGGGATGAGAACACCGACCGGGCCGCGGCCCAGTTATTCGCCGAGTACCCCACCCTGGATGATGTGGCCTCCGCCAGTCCCGAGGAACTGGAGCCCCTAATACGCCCTGCTGGCTTCTACCACGTCAAGTCCCGGAGGATCATCGCCGTCTCCCAGATGCTCCAGGAGGAGTTTGGTGGGGTGGTGCCGGATAAGATGAAGGAACTGTTACTCCTCCCGGGGGTGGGCCGTAAAACCGCCAACTGCGTCCTGGTCTACGCCTTCCAGAAACCTGCCATACCCGTGGATGTGCATGTGCACCGGATCAGCAACCGCCTGGGACTGGTGGAGACCAGGACCCCGGAAGAGACTGAACTTGAACTGGAAAGACTGGTCCCCCGGGAGTACTGGATTGAACTAAATGACCTCCTGGTGCAGTTCGGCCAGACCATATGCCGGCCAGTGAACCCCCGACACGAGATATGTCCACTGGCAGATATCTGTGCATGCTACCAGGATATCCTGGAAGGTAACCCTTAAACCTGGGGAAAGTCCTGGGAGTAAATGGTCTAAAAGAGAAACGCAGATCCTTCAGTGGATACTTGGCCTTTGGAGCACTGAACTCCCCAGCCATTGGATTTACAATGGGACATTTAAAATTATCCCTATCCTATATTTTTGCCAGGTTTTTGGCTCTATCCATTAGGTGGGGGAATTTGGATCTTAAAAAAATTTATATGTTAGCACTTACTAAGAAATTGAAGGGGGGAACGAATGGGTAATTTGGGAAAAAACCAGTTAATTGGTTTTTCTTTTGGAGTGTACATTCATCAATCTACACTCCCACCCATCCCTTTTAGACTGGATAATCATTCTAGTGGACAGTGTTGATTATTGTTTTGCAAGTATCCTTAAATATTCCATTACCCCCTGGATCTGCCAACCACTGCTTCTCATATCATGGTTGATCTGCACTGGTCCCATGCCAAGCCCACTGTGATGGATACTGCTAGTTGCAGGGACACAGTCCCTGCCATTCTCCCTATCAATGTTTTTTTACTCTCTAAGCCTGCACCATCCATGATCCAAATATATATTCATAACAACCAACAATATTGGCATTAATATTAAATACTATTTATCATAATAAATTATGATGGTGATGCTATATGAATACCAAGGCATTAGTAGGTTTAGCAGTGTTGATAGTTGTAATTGGCGGAGTCAGTGCCTTTGGATATTTCTCTCCGGCTGAGAAAACCAGCCCAACAGGACAGAGTTCTGCTCCAGCCGCCCCCCAGAATTTAGAAGAAGATAAAAGCACCCAGAACACGGTGAATGCCCAGGGACAGGTATGTACCAAGTGTGGTGGTAAGGGTTACCTGAAGTGTGGAAAATGTGGTGGTGACGGAGTCATCGGAGGCAAATGTGCCAAGTGTGGAGGTGATGGAAAGGTTTACTACGATGAAAACTGTAACGAACAACCCAACGTCGTTAAAATGTTACAAGTCCTGGCCTGTCACGAGGCCACCTGTCCCAGCTGTGGCGGAACCGGCGGTACCCAGTCCAAATGTCCGGCCTGTGGAGGGGATGGTAAGATCACCTGCCCGGGTTGCGGTGGAGACGGACACACCTGAAACTATTTATTTTTTTAATTTCCCTTTTTTACTTTATATGAGAACTGATTATACCCCCCAAAAATTCCGGGTGGAATACGGGCCCCTCCATTACCCCATGGAGGGATTTACAATCTCCCTGAAAGATGGTGTTCTAGTTTACTCTCCTGATGGCTCTAAAAGTAATGAGGAGGAATTATCACCCACTGAAGCAGAATGGAACCGGTTCTGGCAGGAAATGGATGAACTGGGGGTGTGGGAATGGAACCCCACCTACCAGCTCTGCTGCCTGGAGGGCACCCACTGGAAAATTAAGATAATCTTCAACGAACAAGAACTAGATTCATCCGGGGAGAACAACTACCCAGATAACTTCTTAGGGTTCTGGGAGGCCCTGGAGGAGTTGCTGGGACGGGATCTTAAACTGGATATTTAAAGGCACAAGTTATTTTTTGTATAATATATTGGCACTACCTCATCCCAGCCACTTTCCCTGCGAAGCTGGAGAGCACCTTTTTGGAGAGTCCCTCCACGAACTTCAATGAACCAGCACACTCATGGCCCCCGCCATCTATGCCAGCCTCGGGTATCTCCTCGGCCAGTTCCATGATGATCTTGTTCAGGTTGAAGCCGAACTTCTCATTCACAGCATCCGTGGCCCGTATCACCCCGAAGTCCGGCCCATAAGCCAAAGTAAGAATAGGTGTTTCCTCGCCGTGTTTCTGGACCACCTGGTCGTGGACGTAGCCACAAGTCTTACCAGGGGCGGGGTAGGTGAACTTGTGGGCGTACTTCTCCACGTCCAGGACGTTGAAGATGATCCCGTTGGGGAGGTTCTGGGTTTTGAGGTTGGGCATGGCCGCAGCCAGCTGCCACTTCACCCGGCGCTGGGACTCCTGGTACAGGGCGTCCACCAGTTTGGTGTGTTTGTCCCGGTTACCCAAGCCCAGGATGGTGTCCATGATGCCCCGGCCATTCATGAAGCGCAGGTAGAAGGCCTCAAAGTCGATGGTGGTGGCGATCTTCTCCAGGTCCTCCCAGTCGTATCCCTTCTCCGCGGCGATCTCGATGTAGCGCTCCGCCTCCAATGAGCGGGCATGGTCACCCACGGCGGCTATGCCTGGCAGGTGCCGGATGCGGTCGGTGACCTGGGGGTTGATCATCCCAGCCATCTCCACGGCCAGTGCCCCGGCTGTGATCTGGCTGTCACCACCCACCAGGTAGGGGTTGACGTGGAAGTCCACGTAGTCATCCACTGCCACCCGGCCATCCACCACCTCACCGGGGAAGTGGTGGTCCACCACCACGATCTCCATGTCGTAGACCTTGACCTTCATCAGGGACAGGATATCCTCCTCAGTGGAGCCATTATCCAGTAAAACCACCAGGGGCAGCTTCTGTCCATGGCGTTCCTGGTCCTCCAGGGCGAAGCTCAGATCCTTCACCACATCCTCCAGTTCATAGAAGGGTGCCTTGCTGGGGGAGCGGCGGAAGTAGTGCCACTCTGAGTCGTTGGCCGGGTTGATCTCCTTGATGAGGGGTATCACAGCCTTCTCCACAGCCACCCCGGCGCAGATACCATCGGCATCTGCGTGGTGGCGTACCAGGATGCTCCGTCCATCCAGGATGGCCCGGCGTATGGCCTGGGCAGCCTGGGCTAGTAGTGGCCGGAGCTTCTCCAGGGTGGGGCTTTCCTGGAGGAGGCTGGTATTCTCGGGTTGGGCCCTTTTATCCAGGGCTTCGTCAATGGCCTTCCGGGCCTCTGATGCCTCGGCCCCGGTTAAACGTTCCATGTACTCGGTTTCGATCTGGATCTTGCCTCCGTGGAGGGACACCTCACCCAGGACCTCCACCATGTGGCTGGTCATGATGTGGGGGTACACCCTCTCCCCGGGTTGGTCAAAGGCCGCGGCCCAGGTGATGCCGGTCTCATCGGAGATGGTGAAGATGGTGGGTCCCGTGGTCTGCTGGATCTGGATCACCTCCCCCACCAGGCGCACATTCTTACCCCGGTCCTGGGGCTTTACCTGGCCAATGGGGGTGCGGGGCATCTCTTTTTTAAGCTTCACCAACTGGTAGGCCCCTTCTACCCGGGCTGGTTCCAGGTCCACCTCTCCCCGCTTGGATTTTATCTCCGACACCCGGGCGAAGACCTCATCCCCCACCTGGTAGCTGGAGGCCCGCATGCGCATCAGTCCATAGACCTTCTTGGTGAAGGTCACGAACACCCCGTAGTCCACCACCTTGGTGACTCTGCCCTTGTAGACTGCCCCCACCTCCAAGTCGCCCAGATCACTGGAGGGATGCAGCTGGTAGACTATCTGTTTACTCCGGCAGTCTTCACAGTAATCCCCCTTATCGATCTGTTTCCCACACTTCTGGCAGTGGTTAAGCTCACCCTGTCCATGGCAGGTGGGACAGGTCTTTTTTATCTCTAATTCTCCTTTGCCCTTACACTCTGGGCAGGGCACCTCTTCATCCACGTCCAACTGGTACCTCTCCCGGGCGCCCCTGGGCAGTCCCTTAACATGGTCCTGCAGGTCTACCTGGCTGCTTACACCGCTTCCATGGCATGACTCGCAGATCTGGTAACTGGTAATCAGGTGTCCTTTACCTTTACACTCTAAACACGTCTTCTTCATATGATGATCCTCAAAAAAATTAGTAACTATTTGAACAGGGCCATGTTATCCTGCACCAGCTGGCTCTTCTGGGTGGCCAGGTCCACGGAGCTCTTCATGTAGTCATTGGCCAGGTCCAGGTGCTTGTTGGCACTGGTGGTTTCATTCCCCTGCAGGTAGGGTATGGCCATCTTCAACTCACTGGTGGCATTTAATCGCAGGTCCAGTTCCTGCAGGGTGAGCTGGAAGTAGTCTATGTAAACCTGCTTCCCACTATTCCGGGCGTAGATCAAAGCTTCCTGGGTGGTGCTGCGGCCCAGATCAAACTCGTTTAAGGCATTGTTGGTCTGGGTTAGGGCCTGGTCATATTGGAACCTGTTGGTGCTGGCCACGGCCTGGTTGTAGTAGGAGTCACCCCCCTTCAAGTGATCGTTGATGTTGGAGGCCAATTGGTCCATCCGGGATACTTCTGAGTGTATACAGCCACTGGAAAATGCAACCAGAATGAGGAGTGCCAGAATCAGGGTCGGTTTACGCATGTTCACCATCCACGCAGAGCTCAATAGATTTACTAGGATTTATGCATGATGTTTCATCTTAAGGGTTAATAAATGTTTAAATCTTTTTTTTTGTCAAAAGAAAAGTAAGAAGAAAAAAAAATTTGTATGGATGGAGATTATCTAGGCTCTCCACAGGCCATGGATGTTGCAGAAGCTGCGCAGGGTGATCTGCTCAACCTGATCCAGGTCCAAATCGAAGTGGGCCTGGGGCTGGTCCCCGGCTTCCAGGGGTTGCCGGTAGATCCTTCCATCGGCTTGTACTTCGATCCAGTCTATGCAGTGCTCCTCCTCCATGGGATGGGCCACTTCCCCCACCTTAACCAGGAAGCCACTGTCAGTTTTTTCCAGGACTGGCACATGCTTTTCCTGGCCGGTGTCATCGTTTCTCTCCACCAGCAGGGTCATGGGGACCTGGCAGCAGACCAGTTCTCCTTCACCTGCATGGAGAACCTCTATGACATGGTCACAAACCTGGCAGCGGTACACGGCACATTTTTCTGCCACGTTAACGTCCCCCTAGTACTCTTCGCAGCGTATGTAGAAGTATTCCTGTGGATGGTCACAGGCCGGGCATTTCTCGGGTGCTTCTTTACCCTTAGCAGTGTATCCGCACTTGGGACAGGCCCACTCCACTTCTTCCTCCTTCTTCTGGAAGGTGTCCTTTTCCACCTGCTCCAGCAGGGCCAGGTAACGTTCCTCATGGTGAAGCTCGGCATGGCCAATGGCGTTTAAACGGGCGGCCACATCATCCAATCCATCCTCCTTGGCGGCCAGTGCAAATTCAGGGTACATCTCAGCGGTTTCGTAGTGTTCCCCTGCTATGGCGGCTTTGATGTTGGCGGCGGTGTCACCCAGTACAAGGGGTGCCTCGGACTCCACGTGGATGGAATCTGGGTCTTGGCCCATCTTTTCTTTAACATCCTGGATCATTCTAAACAGCCATTTTGCATGTTGCCTTTCCTGTTCAGCAGTTTCCAGGAATATTTCAGCTACCTTGTGGAAGCCTTCCTTTTTTGCGACATCGGCGTATAAGGTGTAACGGTTTCGAGCCTGACTTTCTCCAATAAAAGCCTTGCTTAAGTTTTCTAGTGTTTTTTGCATATATTTCACCATAAAAGAATGTGTAGCAACTGATATATTATACTTTCTTTAAAAATAAAAATAAGACCTCACCACATCTACCCGTATAAACAAGGCTATGAAGTATGTTGAAATGGTCTACAGAGCCTTGGAGTTAATTTGTATCTTAAAGGATGTTCCTTTTCCCTTTAAAATTTTTATCTCACCCTTTAACTGTTGGGTGAGGGCCTGGACCAGCTTCAACCCCAGGGTAGATGTTTCATGGAGGTTGATGTCATGGGGCAAACCCACCCCGGTATCGGTGCAGGTGATTGTGATCTGATCCCCCTCCTGGCGCAGCTGGATGATGATCTTACCGGTTCCTTCATGGGGGAAGGCGTGTTTAACACTGTTGGTAACCAGTTCGTTGATGATGAGGGCGCAGGGAATGGCGGTGTTGATGTTGATCCAGACGGGTTCACAGTCCATCTCCAGGATGATCCTCTCCTGGCTGCCCTCGTAGGAGTTCAGCACGTTCTGCACAAGGTCCTTAATGTACTCGGCCAGATTTATCCGGGCAAAATCATGGGACTGGTACAGCTTTTCATGCACCAGGGCCATGGATTGGATGCGGTTAATGGTCTTACGGAAGAGGTGGATGGTTTCTTCGTCATCAAGGCGGTTGGACTGGAGGCTGATGAGGCTGGAGATGATCTGGAGGTTGTTCTTTACCCGGTGGTGCACTTCTCTCAGGAGGATCTCCTTCTCCTCCAGGGAGCTCTTGATTTTCTCCTGGTACTCCACTTCTGGGGTGATGTCTTCCAGGGTCTCCACTGCTCCAATCACCTCCCCCTCCGAGTCTAACAGGGGAAAGGCAGTCATGCGAAGCCACTTGCCGTCCCGGATCTGGGGGAAGAATCCAGTGGCACTGTAGACCATCTCTGCCACTTCCATGGATACAGGTGGGGTGGAGTACCACTTGCAGATCCCTTCCCAGTCATTCTCCAGTAAAAGATCCGCCATGCATGGCCTCTCTTCCGGGTAAAATACCTGCCAGTGGTGGGTGGTGCCCAAGACATCCCTCCTCTTAATGCCCGTGAAGTTTTCCAGGGCCTGGTTCCAGAAAACCACCTCATGATCCGTGTCTATGGCAAAGGTGGGTATGGGTGAGCCGTTGATTATGCTCTCCAATCTTTTTTCATTGTTCAAGAGACTTTTGTACAGCTTCTCCCTTTCCATGATCTCCTGGGACAGTTTCACGTTGGCCTCCTCCAGTTCCCGGGTTCTCTCCTCTACCACCTTCTCCAGGTTCTCCCGGTGCCGGGCCAGTTGGAGCTCCACCTTTTTACGATGGTCCACGTCACGTATAACCAGTAATAAACCATTTTCTTCCTGATTTTCATCCAGAAATGGGTTGATCAAGGATTCCAGCCAGTGGTAACCACCCTCCGCATTTTTGCATCGGAACTCTTCCTGGACACTGGTGGAGGATGATTTAACCCCTTCCAGGGCACGGGTCAGCTTACCCTGATCATCGGGGTGCACCAACTCTAGGAACCTGTTGAGGGGCTGGCCTAGAAAGTCCTGGTGATGGTATCCCAGGATGGTGTGCAGGGAGCTGCTCAGGTACTGTATCTGGCTGTGGACATCCACCTGCATCACCATGTCCTGTATGTTCCTGGTTATGAGGCGCAGCTGAGCTTCCCTGTTTTCCAGGGACCGGGCGGCTCTATCCAATTCACGGGCTTCTTCCACCTCATCCAAAGCCCTTCTTATGGTGTATGGTAACTTGGAGATGTTGTTCTTGAAAACATAGTCCTTAGCACCTTCCTTCAGGACTTCTACCACGAATTCTCCCCCAATTTTGCCACTGAAGAAGATGAAGGGGACCTGGGGGATCTGCTGCTTTGCGATCTTCAGGGCGGATTTACCATCAAAGGAGGGCAGGGAATGGTCAGCCAGGATGATGTGGGGCTGGAATTCCCTGATTCCCCTAAGAAATTCCTCCTCGTTCTCCACCCTGCAGGTGGTGAAGGGGATCCCTCCTCTCTCCAGTTCCTTTTCTGCCAGTTCAGCATCGAAGGGAACATCTTCCAGCATCAATATCCTTATTCTATCCATCAAACCACACTATACCGGATACTCAGAATTTTAATGTTACTATATCTGCTACTATTTATTAACCTTTGTAAAACCTTCCCAAGAACCCCTATCCATATTAATCATCATCGTCACTGGTTGGATTGCCTTACAAACCCGCCTGGATAGGGTGGGACGAAGATCCGTGTCCCCTATGAATCCCGTGCAGCGACTTGTTCCCCCGGGGGGATCCATGGTAATAACATTATAATAGCAATGCTGATTATAATTGCTGTTATGGAGGATAGATACAGAAACACCAGGACAGCCCTGGACAGTATGACCAGCACTGTACCACGGGTACAGCCCCAGGATAAGGTGGCTAGTATCAAGCAACTCTTATCCACCCAGGCCTGTCAACTGGGTAACATCGACTACATCTACGTTGTAAATGGACAGGGACATCTAGATGGGGTGCTGTCCATCAAGGAGATTTTCTGTTCTTTGGACTCGGAGGTGACTGCCAGGGAGATAATGAAGCAGGACCTGGTGGTGGCCTCTCCCTCCACCCACCAGGAACGGGTGGTGTACCTGGCCCTGTCCCATGGTATTAAGGCCGTGCCAGTGGTGGATGAGGACGGCCTATTCCAGGGGGTGGTGCCCTACGACCAGATCCTGCGCATCTTCAACCACGAGGTCCAGAGTGACGTGTTTAAATTTGGCGGAATCTTCCACAAGGTAGGGAAGGAGTACACCAGCATCCAGTCCAGCACCAGGATGATGATCCGCTCCCGCCTGCCCTGGCTGGTGGTGGGGGTGCTGGGTGGGACCATGGCCGCGGGCCTAATTGGCTACTTTGAGAACCTGCTCTCAGAGTACCTGGTACTGGCCTTCTTCATCCCGGTGATGGTGTACATGAGCGATGCAGCCGGAACCCAATCCGAGGCCCTTATCATCCGCAGCCTAGCCCTGGACCCTAAACTGGCCATGAAATCCTACTTCATCCGGGAGCTCAAGGTGGCGGGGGTGATAGGGCTGGTTTCCGGTGTACTGGCAGCATTCACCTCCCTTCTGGGATGGACCCAGCCAGTTCTCAGTCTTATTGTGGGTTTTTCCATGTTTATCAGCATCATTTCCTCGGTAGCCATTGCAACGGTGGCTCCCCTGATTTTCTACAAACTGAAATATGACCCGGCAGTGGCCACCGGACCCCTGGCCACCATAGTCAGTGACATCACCACCCTGGCCATCTACTTCACAACTGCCATGGCCCTAACTGGATTAATCCATTAAAAAAAAATCACGTTAACAACTTACACAGTTGTGAAAGTAAAACAACCAATAAAGTTGTGTGGGTTTCACAACCCATAATGTTGTATATCATTATTTACTTATTACTAGTTGATGAAACAAAAACTCTACCTCCTGTGGGGTGAAACTGCACCCTGGGGGTTGGTGGATGATTACCAGTCCCGGTTGGAGGTTATTTGCCGGGTGGTGAACTCCAGATACGGTAAACACCTGCACACCCCCCTCTCACCACTCCAGGATCCCTGGAAGCTGGGGGCGGTGCTGTTTAATATCTCCCGGGTTTACGATATTCTGGACATTGTACTGAAGGGCCTGTATCCCCAGTCCATGCACTTGGTACTGGTGTACGACTACCTGGATGAACTCAAGGAAAAGGACATCAACCACCTGGATGGACCTGCCCTGGAAAAGGCTACCCAGATGATGTCCAAGCTTGAAAGAAACGGTCTACTCTTTGAGATGAAGGTAGATAAGAAAGAAACTGATCTAGCACTATCTGGTCTGATAAACTCTGTGCAACTTCTTAAGAAGGGGTTGTCAGCTAAAAAAAGGCGTATAATAAGTGAATATGTTAAGACGGGTAAGCAGAGCTTGGCAGCGGAGAACCTGAACATGACCCAGCAGGGGGTGAGCAAGGCCCTGAAGAGCAGTAACTGGCGGGAAATAAAGGACGGGGAACAAAAACTCCAAAGGGCCCTGGAAATATACAGTGACCGTCTGGGTCGAAAGCAGCGTAGCCTGGATGATTTTTATTAAAACCCGGGCCTGGTATAAATCTGCTCCCGGGCTGATATCTTCCTAGGAAAAGGGCAGGAGGTGGATCCTTCCTGGTGGGGAGTTTGTGGATGGGGGAGGAACATCTTTATATGGCAGTATTCCAATATTAGGGTAAGATTATTTAGCTAAGTATCTCGTAAATTTTAGTCCTGTTACAATTGGAGGAATTAACTTTGCTTCTCTTAATCAGTCCCATTAATACCCAAGAGGCTCAAGAAGCCATTGATGGTGGAGCCGATATAATTGATGTTAAAAACCCCAAGGAGGGGTCCCTGGGAGCCAACTTCCCCTGGGTTATACGCAGTATACGGGAGATCACCCCTAAGGACTTAATGGTAAGCGCCACCCTGGGGGATGTGCCCTACAAACCCGGCACCGTGGCACTGGCCGCTGCTGGAGCAGTACTATCCGGAGCTGACTACATAAAGGTGGGCCTCTACGGCACCCGTAACTATGACGAGGCCCGTGAAGTAATGGATGGAGTGGTCCGGACTGTTCGGGACCTCAGGGAGGATGCCATGGTGGTTGCCTCTGGCTATGCCGATGCCCACAGGGTGGGAGCCGTGGATCCCATGGAAATACCCAGAATAGCCGCTGACGCCGGTGCCGACCTGGCCATGGTGGACACCGCAGTTAAGGATGGTCAGACCCTCCTGGACTACATGGACCCTGAAATGCTCAGCACCTTCACCAGCCAGACCCATGAGTATGGATTGAAGTCAGCCCTGGCTGGTTCCATCAAAGAGGACCAGCTTCGGATGCTCCATGACCTGGGATGCGACGTGGTGGGAATTCGCGGGGCAGCCTGCACAGGAGGGGACCGTAACCAGGGCAGTGTACACCACGGCGCCGTGAACCGGCTTAAGAGCCTGGTCAGCGAATTCTGAAACCATAGATAAACTGGCCAAGGGATACTTGTCCCTGTGAATTTATCTCCATTTATTTAGTTACAGTTAGTATGAGGTGTTTTGTTGTGTTCTCCAAGAAACTGAAAAATTCTGAGGAAGGCTTTACATTCGACGACTTTTTACTGGTACCTGCTGCCTCGGCAGTGGAGCCTAAAGACGTGGTCACCACTAGCAGGGTCTCCCGGAATCATGAACTTAAGATTCCCATCATCAGCTCAGCCATGGACACCGTTACCGAGGCTGAGATGGCCATCATCCTGGCCCAGGAGGGTGGTATGGGAGTAATCCACCGGAATATGACCATCAAGGAACAGGTGGAAGAGGTTAAGAAGGTTAAACGTTCCTCGGATCTGACCATCCGGGATGTCATCACCATCGAACCCGAGGCCTCGGTGAAGGAAGGCCTCCAGATCATGGATGAAGAAGATGTCAGTGGACTGCCAGTGGTGGATAATGGTACCGTGGTGGGTATCATCAGCCGTAGAGACATAACACCCCTACTAAACTCCCTGGAGAAGTTGCAGGTCCGGGAGGTGATGACCGAGGAGGTGGTGACCATCAGTGAATCAACCACCCCTGAGGAAGCCCTGGACATCGCCTATGAAAACAAGGTAGAACGTCTCCCAGTGGTGGACCACGATCAGATCGTGGGTATCGTAACCATCCGGGACATTATTGAGCGTAAAAAGTATCCCAACGCCTCCCGGGATAAGAAGGGAAGGTTCCTGGTAGCTGCAGCCACCGGCCCCTATGACCTGGAACGGGCCATGGCCCTGGATGATGCCGGAGCTGATATCATAGCCGTGGACTGCGCCCATGCACATAACCTTAACGTGGTGAAGTTTGCCGGTGAAATAAAGGAGAACATCCAGGCGGATCTCATTGTAGGGAACATCGCCACCTACCAAGCCGCAGAAGACCTGCTGGCTAAGGATGTGGACGGCCTCAAGGTGGGTATTGGGGGAGGTTCCATCTGCACCACCCGCGTAATCGCCGGGGTGGGAGTGCCCCAGTTAACTGCCATCAGCGAAGCCGCCGACGCAGCCCAGGACCATGATGTCCCCGTAATCGGGGATGGTGGTCTGCGTTACTCAGGGGACGTGGCCAAAGCCATAGCTGTAGGTGCGGATTGTGTAATGCTGGGCAACCTACTGGCTGGAACAGAAGAGGCACCCGGTGAGGTGGTCATAATGAATGGACGTAAATTCAAACAGTACCGGGGTATGGGTAGTTTAGGGGCCATGACCGGGGGTATTGGCGCTGGAACCGACCGCTACTTCCAGGATGTGAAGGGGCCCATGAAGCACGCCAAACTGGTACCAGAGGGCGTGGAGGGAGTAACTCCCTACAAGGGCTCAGTCAGTGAGGTGCTCTACCAACTCATTGGGGGGTTAAAGGCCTCCATGGGATACTGCGGCGCCCAGGACATCCAGGCCATGCAACAAAACACCACCATGGTACGCATCACCTCCAGTGGAGTTACCGAGAGCCACCCCCACGACATGTTCATCACCAACGAAAGCCCCAACTATCCCACCACCCGCCTGATGTAGATATGAAGTCCTGCATAATCCTCTGCGGAGGCCGGGGAAGGAGAATGGGAAAGGACAAGGGCACCCTATTTTTCCATGGCCAAACCCTCCTCCAGCGGGTACTTAATTCCTTACCACCCCTGGATGAGATCATCCTGGTACTCAGGGATGAGAAACAGGAACAGGCCTACCAGCAGATACTGAGGGATTTCAAGGGAGAATTGAGGGTAGTCTTGGACCGGGAAAGGGACCAGGGACCATTGCTTGGGATCCTAAGTGGACTGGAAGCTTTGAAGTCGGACCATGCCCTGATCATTCCCTGTGACTCGCCCTGCATCAGCCCCCACTTCGTGGAAGAAATGCTGGAACACCCCCTGGAGGACTACCAGGCCCTGGTACCCAGATGGAGTGACGGCCGGACCGAGCCATTGCACGCCGTGTACAGTAAAGAGGATGTCCTACCAGTTATAGAAAAAATAATCCAGCAGGGAAGGCGGGATGTTCAATCCATTTTTAACCAGTTGAAGGTACTGTACCTGGATGCAGAGTCCCTGGATCCCGGGGGTAATACCTTCCTCAACCTCAACCGCCTCCAAGATGTGGAGGTCTTGGAAAAAAAGAAGTTAAAATAGTAGGATCCACGAATAAAGCTGCCATTCGTGTACCATAGAAAAGTGCCTCACTCATTAAGAGCGAGTACCCAAGTTAAAGTAAAATAAGCGTCAATTTTTTATTCCAGGGAGTTTAAGGAACATCCGAAGAGTTGCGATGTTTTTCTAGTGAATTAAGAGGTTTTCTCTATTGTTGCAGTGCTGGTCTCCTGATCCGATTTCCACCAGACCAGGGTTTCTTCCCGTCTCCAAGTAAAACTTGTTCACCATTTCGATCATGTCGATGTAGTCTTTCTTGATAATACGGCAGCCATCTATGACTGTGGACTCTGGGAGTTTTCCATTTAAACGTTTAAAATCTATTACCTTTTTTACCATCTGTCGATATTGCTCAGGAGTTAAGCTCTCCATTACATCAACCACATTATTGTTTTAGGAATATATTAGTCCCACCCTTTAAATAGGTTACGAAACATGAGCATCAGTTCACAAAGGAGGAATTCTGGGATGGTTTACAGGCCACACATCCACAAGAAAATTCAACCCCCGATCTCCACGCTGGCCTCGGGGTCGAAGGGATTCTTCCGCACAGCCAAGGAAAATAGGTAAGGATAGTTCTCCATTAAATGCTGCATATAACAGATCCATTCATATATTAAGATGCTGTAGACCCGTATAATATCACCAGCAAGGTGTGCGTAGTCTGCCTTGGAGAGGTTGGTTAAATTTGCCCTGCCTTCCAGCTCCTCGGTGAGGTGGAAGACGGAGCGCAAAAGATCAGTGAAGGTTTCGTGTTCCAGGAGGTTGGGGTTCTCCATGAGGCCCAGAAGAAACTTCCTGTTTTGCACTAGGAACTCCTTGGTTGACACCAGAAACTCCAGGGAGTTGGCATCCCTGCCTGTAATTTCCAGGGTGTAGTCAAATTTTTCGATATCCCCAATGGCCCTTTTATAGTCGGCAGCAGACCAGTTGGCGTTAACCAGGAGGGAGTGGCGTATCTTATCGGTGTCCGGGTCATAGTTGGTGATCCTGGTGAGTAGCTCTGCACCCACCTCACTGAAGAAGGTGCCTATGACCATGTTCATCTTCTCCATCATAATCCTCTTCTCCCGCTCCCCAATGGCAGTTTCAATGACCAGTACCACAAACAACACCTCCAGGGGTACGAAGGCCAGGTCAATGCCCAGGAGGAAAAGTTCTTGATGGGGGTCGTGGAATGTCCAGTACAGTGCAATGTAAAGTACTATGGATGTGAACACTAAGATGATGCCCAGTTTCACTCTCCAACTCAGGTTTTCCCCTATCTTCATATGATAAGCTCCATTCCTGGTTCAGAGTTTTTTCACACCAGATATGATGGCCACGGGGTTCAGTCCCTGCATCATGGTGCCCATCTGGGTGGTTCTGCCCCGGGCCACGAAGACCTCCACTATACGGGGCTCCATCTCCAGGTCCTCCATAACTTTAAGGCTGCGCAGTCTTGTCTCTAGGAGTATGGCGGTGACTACAACCCGGCCCCCAGCCTGGAGTTGCTGGTAAGCCTTCCTGATTATCTCCTCCAATTCACCACTACTACCCCCCACCACCAGGAGGTCGTAGGGGGGCAAATCCTCCATGGCCTCCAGTGCATCTCCCAGTATGAGTTCCACCTCCCCCTGGGGGTTCAGTTTCCTGAGGTTGGTCAGGGTTACCTCCAGGGCCTGGGGGTTCTTGTCCACAGAGTAGACCTTGGCCGCCCGTCTGGATAACTCCACTGTAAGCCCTCCTGTACCGCAGCCCACCTCCAGGACCACGTCCCCCTCCTTCACCCTTGAATGGCACATTACCAGGCAGCGGACCTCCTCCTTACTAGGCCCCGGTACTTCAGGTACCTTGTAAAAGTCCTCATCAGGGATCATGGCTCTCCCTCCCTCCAGCGCTGGTAGAGGTGGTGGTCGATACAGAGCACATCCAGGATCTTACCCACCACGAAGTCCACCAAGTCCCCCATATCCTCGGGCTGGTGGTAGAAGGCTGGCATGGCCGGCAGTATGATAACGCCCTCCCGGGAGAGTTTCAACATATTTTCCAGGTGAACCTGGCGCAGGGGAGTTTCCCGTGGCACCATCACCAGCTTCCGGTGCTCCTTAAGGGCCACATCTGCAGTTCGGGTCACAGCGTTACTGGCATATCCCTGGCTGATGGCGGCCACGGTTTTCATGGTGGCAGGCACAATCACCATGGACTCAAAGCGGCAGGAGCCACTGTTAATAGCAGCGGTAAGGTCCTTAGAATCGTAGACACGGTACGCTAAACTCTCCAACTCCGATGCACTGATCTCCAGTTCGTAGTCAATAATAATCCGGGCCGGCTCCGTAACCAGAAGAGCAGTTTTCTTACCGGCTTCTTTAAGGGCTTCCAGGAGTCTAACACCGTAGACCACACCACTGGCCCCGGTAATGGCAACCACTATCATATAAAATTCATCACCATCCTGTTCTTATTTTTAAAATAGTTGTTCTTCGTAATTTCTAGTCGGGTATGTTCAGATAATCCCGGAAGGGAAATCCCTTCACCCGGGATGCCGCCTCCTGGGGCATGTAAATGGACAAGTCTGCATGGTTGAAACGGGCATGCTCCAGGGCAACCACCAGGTTAGAAACCTCTCCCAGAGTCTTAGTGGAGCCATACACCGATACTGGTGCGCTCTCGTTGAAGGTGGGATACTCGGGGGGGTCGATGAGGATGTAGTCCTCCTCCACTCCCAGGTCCTCTGCTATTTCCACTTCGGACTGGCGGTTCCTGGCATCGTCCATACTAAAAACAGTCATGGGGTCCTCCAAGTTATTCAGCTTAAGGGCGTAGACCCGTTTAAAGAGTTGCCGATTATCCAGGCGATGGATGATGTCCCGGATGTAGCCCTTCTCATTCCGGGCGGCGCTGACTATATCCGCATCATCGTAGCGGTAGATCTCAGGGGACTGGATAACACCCCCTTTAAATAGATGGCTAAGGCAGCGCCTGAACATGGCGTTGACGATACGGGTGGTGTGGTGCTGGTACACGCTGGGGTACATGAAGTACCGGGCCAGGAGCATGGCCTCCGCAGCCTGCACACCCTTACGGTGGAGGGTGAGGTTCTCTCCATCCAGGTGCATGTTGTTGATGAGCCGCTCCACATCGATGATCCCGTAGGCCACCCCGGTGTAGTAGGAGTCCCGGAGGAGGTAGTCCATACGATCCACGTCCAGATCCCCGGATACGATCTGTCCCAGGGGTCCCTGTCCGCTGATGATGTCCACCACTTCCTTCAAATTGTACCTCTCGGATAAGATGTCTCCCAGGGCTGATTTTTTAATTAAATGTGTGGTGAGCTTTTCATGGGATGTTTCCAACACTCCCTCCGAGACATGGGAGAAGGGTCCGTGCCCAGCGTCGTGCAGGGCGGCGCAGACCCGGATCAGGGTCTTCTTATCAGGGTCCAGGTCCAGATTCAGGGCCATCCTACCAGCCAAGTACATGGTGCCCATGGAGTGCTCGAAACGGGTGTGGTTAGCACCGGGATAGACCAGGTAAGTGAATCCCAACTGCTTTATACGGCGCAGTCTCTGGATCTCCGGGGTGTCAACCAGTTTTAATTCAAACTCATCCAATTGCAGGTCGCCATGGACGCTGTCCCTGATGGACTTCATATTACCCTCCGGACATTATGATACGGTTACCCTGATTGGTTTCCTCTTCCTTCTGGAAATCCAGTTCGTACTTAACCCTCTCGATAACTTCGTTAAGGGCGGATCGGGTTTCTTGCCGGTGGGCCCCGGCTACCGCCACCAAAAACAGGGGGTCTCCGGGTTGGAACTGGCCCAGGTAGTGAACCACCGCCACCTCCTTGACCTGGTGTTTGTCCTTAACATCCTCCACCAAGTTTTCCAGTTCCTCCTGGGTTTTATCATAATCAGTGGTGGTCAAGTTCAGGGCGTGGGTGCTCAGTTCCTTCTCTTCGCCACGCACCAGGCCTTCGAAGGTGAATATAGCTCCACATTCATTGATCTGGGGGATGTTCTTCATTTCATCTATTAACTGGTAGATGGTGATCCGGTCTTCATCTGGTCTTATGAGTTTAATGGTCAAACTTCGCTCACCTCCTTGCGGTTGAGATGTTTAATTCGGGCTACTCCACTAATTTCATGGATAACCTCCACTACGGTTCTGGGTAAGAGGGACTGCCAGTCCTCATCAGCCAGCATCCTCCGCCTTACCTCGGTCCCCGAGTAGTTTTTCCTGTTGAAAAGTGGTGGAATTTTAACTTCATATCCAGCCTCTACAAAGAGTCTCTGAACCAGTGGATTGCCAGAGTAGACCTTGCTAAAAGGCGGTGTCAGCATCTCCAGGTGAGACACCCAGACACTGTTACAGGCAACGTCCTGGATGGGCAGCACGTAGTACCGTGATGCGACAATGTTATTTTCTGATAGGGACTTGGTAAGCATCATAACCCTTTCTCCAGCGGTGAAGGGGTCCTTGATACTGTGACTTAGCTGGGCGCTTCCAATGCCAATGATAAGCTCATCCACCTCCTGCAGTATGGTTTTAATCACCTGCATGTGACCCAGGTGCACGGGTTGCATGCGGCCCACCAGTAAGCCCCTCTTGATTCTCACCATGTATCCCTCAAGCTATCTCATCCATAAAAATATTTTAGATTTTATATATTTATAATGGGTGGTTACAGAACCCCAACCCTGGGTGCTGGTAATCCTAGTGGAAAGGGAACTGTCCCTGCCACACATGAGATGGGGATCCAGGACTCTGTGGAATTTAAAAGCTGGTAAAGAAAAATCTTTTAAATCAATATCAACAACTAGGTTCCAGGACTAAATATTTTTATAAGAAAAGAAGATGGCCAAAGCAACCATTGATTTAAATCTAAATGATATTCAGGGTGATTAAAAAAATGATAACTGTTAAGAACTTATCTAAAACCTTCCAAACTGAGGATGGAGTGCAGATCCCGGCCCTTACTGATGTTAGCTTCCAGGTGGTACCGGGTGAAATTGTGGGGATAATTGGAACCAGTGGCTCTGGTAAGAGCACCTTACTGCGCATAATCAGGGGTGTGGAAAGCTTCGATGAGGGGGAGATAACCATAGGGGACCTCACAGTAAAACACGACTCCCCGGCCTACTACTCCCGTAAACTCCGGGAGGCCACCGCCATCCACCTGCAACGATCCTTCGGCTTATGGCCAGAGTCCACGGTACAGAACGTGGTGCGTAAATTATACGGCGTTAAATATGGTGATGAAGGCTTAACAGACTTTGAACATGCCAATGACGAGTTCATGGAGGAGGCCATGGAGCTTTTGCACCTGGTGGGCCTGGGTGATAAGGCGGAGCACTTCGCCCCGGTACTGAGTGGAGGGGAAAAACAGAGACTCATAATGGCCCGGCAACTCGCGAAGAAGCCTGAAATACTGCTCCTGGATGAACCCGCCACCATGTCCTGTCCCAAGACCAAACAGGAGATACTGGATGCTATAAAAAACATCAACCAGGAGCTGGGCATCACTGTACTCCTGGTATCCCACCTGCCTGAGGTGCACCGTTACCTCTCCCATAAACTGATACTCATGGAAAACGGCCAGGTCAAAGATGAGGGAAAGACTGATGAAGTTATAAATAAATTCCTCTCGGGTATGGATGAAGAAATATCTGGTAGGGACAGCCAGGATGTGGGTTCTACCCTGATCAGGGTGGAAAACCTGGCCCGGAGGTTCTACCTGCTGAAGGGAGGGCACGTGCTATCCCTAGAGGACGTGGATTTTGAGGTTAAGGAGGGCGAAATATTAAGCCTCATCGGCCCCAGCGGCGCTGGTAAAACCGTGTTAATGCGTATGATGGCCGGATTAGACCAGCCCGACAGGGGAAAAGTGTCCTACAAACTGGATGGGAACTGGGTGGATATGCACCAGCCGGGAATTGAAAGGATGACCATACGCCGGCAGATGGGATTCATGCACCAGGAATTCAGTTTAACCCACCACGCCACCATAAGGGACCAGATCGCCCACCGCTTGGGGGTGAAAAACGAGATGGTAGTAGGCGCTGCCAAGAAGAAAGCCGAGGAATTGGGGATATCCGACCAGGTCCTGGACATACTGTACCAACTCACTGACCTACCAGAAAACGAGGCCAAGTACCGGCTGGAGAAGATCGGACTCTCCCCTGACGTCTTAGATGAACTCTTCCCCAGCTTCCCGGAGAAGGCAGTGCGCCGCTATGCGAAGCCCATCTTCGAGGCACTGGACCTTCCCCTGGAAATACTGGACCGGCGTTCCTACGAACTATCCGGGGGACAGAAGGTCCGGGCCACCATAGCCCTGGTACTGGCCACCCAACCAAGAATACTCTACCTAGACGAGCCATTCGGAGATCTGGATCCCTTGACATTGCGGACTGTTTCCAACAGCCTGAAACGTATAAACCAGGAATTCAACACCACCTTCATCATGGTCAGCCACCACGTGGACTTCATCCAGGAACTGGCCACCAGGGCCATTATGATGGAGGATGGCCGCTTGGTGGACCAGGGCGACACCCGGACTCTCTGTGAAGAGTTCATTGACAGGTGCCATGCCAAGTACCTTGAAAAAGAGGCGGTGTAGATGGAACTGGAGTTATCACAGTTCTACCGGGTACTAGCCCCCCGCACCACCATCATCATCACCACCATCAACCAGAAGGGGGAGATAAACGCGGCTCCCTTCTCCTTCACCATGCCTGTATCTGTGAACCCTCCCCTCCTGGCAGTGGCCTCGGCTCCCACCCACCACACCTACCAGAACCTACAGGAAAGTGGTGAATTCGTGGTGAACCTCCCTGGAGAGGAGATCCTGGAGCAGCTATGGATCACCGGTGAAAGCTTCCCCGAGGGTGTGAACGAATTGGAAAAGGCGGGCTTAACCAATGAAGATTCGTTGATCGTTGAAGCCCCTGGTATTAAGGAATGCGTGGCCCGGTTAGAATGCAAAGTGGTCTCTGACAGGGAATGTGGTGATCACCAACTGGTGGTGGGAGAAGTGGTCCGGGTAGACACCCGGGATGATATCCTAGTCGAGGGATTGCTCCATGTGGAGCGCATCAAACCTGTCCTCCACCTGGGTGGGAAGGACTTCGTGGTGGGGGATCATCGTAAAAGATTGGACTAAAGAGAGTGAAAAAACATTTAAGCTGGATATATAAATAAATGGGGTGATTGTAAGTGTTCGAAAAGATACTGGTACCCACCGATGGATCAGAGTATGCAGACCGCGCCGTGGAGGTGGCTCTAGGCCTGGCCAGGGAACTGGGCACCCGGGTGGTGGCCCTGCACGTCCTGGATGAGAAGCTGATCCTCCCCCTCGAGGTACTGGAAGAAGAGGGACAGCACATACTGGAGGAAGTTAGAAGGAGGGGTGAGGAGATGGAAGTCCCGGTGGATGAGATCATCCTATTCGGAAACCCCCGCCAGGACATGGCCAAGATCACCACCAAATCCGGGGCCGACCTGATGATAATCGGCACCCACGGACGGACCGGAGTGGAAAAGTTACTCCTGGGAAGCGTAGCCGAGAATGCCCTGAAAACCGTTAAGGTACCGGTGATGCTGGTGAAATGATGAGGCTTTGAATGAATCATATCCTTCTGTCTATGTAAAACATAGATTTATATACTACTGTCCCTAACATCATTCTATAAAATGGAGGATATCAGGGCTATATGAGATTAATTATTAAGTTCATTCCAGATGGATATTCTAAATACGATTCTGTGAATAAACACACCATCCAGGGTTTTATCTATTCTTTGCTCAAAAACACGCTCTATTCAAATTATCACGATTCTGGTGGTTTCAAATATTTCTCTTTTTCTAACATATTCCCTGTATCCGACTTTAAAACGAATGAAACTAAGAATCTAATAATCACGTCACCTAAAACGGGTTTTATACGTCTTTTGAAAGAATCATTAAAAAATATGGATAATTTTTACTTGGGAAAACAGCGCATGAATCTGGAGCAAGTAAAGATATTCAAGCCACATCTAAAAAGACGATTTATAACCAGTACACCCATCGTACTATATGAAGAGAGTCGTAAAAATAGATATTACTCCTTAAAGAATACTAACGATTTTTCATTCTTCTTAGAGCGGCTAAAAGATAATGCTCTGAAGAAATACAACGCTTATCATGATTTAAATTATTTTTTTGATGGCAATATTTTTGATCGGTTTGAATTCGACCGAGAAGTTGCGGTACGGGTTAAAAAGGCAGATAAGATGTTCCTGATTATTGGAACCTTGTGGAAGAATCTGGAGAAATTCAACATGGACGATAAAAAGTTTTATAAGTTCATAATGGATTGTGGTTTGGGGGAAAAGAACTCTCTAGGATTTGGAATGATCAATGTAGTGGGGTGAGTTTTTGATAGGAGCTCTCTTTAGTTTAGGTAAATTTATTGTGGGTCACGAAAATCTTGATGATCTTGATGTTTTCTTGGACACTGCAAAATTAATTAGCAAAACAAAAAGGATTCTTATCATCAATTTAGAAGAAAATGATGGAAAATTAAAATACAATTCGGTAGTAGAACAACAATTAAGTAAACACGATACAAAAAAATTCTTATACAAAGGCGGACCTCCAAACGGAACCGACTTCGCTCCATCATCGCTTATTACAATTAAAGCACAATCGACCTTTAAACGTCGTATTTTAAAATGGTTCAAAACACATAAAGACCCAATATTCCTGGATAAAGTTGCCAAGGCTCTAGAAGGAAATAAAGAACAGATTATCTTGGATCTAGATGAAAAATTTAATTCTATCGATAAAAAAGACAGAGTTAATGTTTTATTATCCATTTCAATCCAAGAAGGTTTAGAAAATAAATTTGTTGGTGATTATCCCATATTTAAAGAAATCCTTTTAGAGGAATCTGTGAAACGTTACCACTACTTGAAGTCTATTGGGGAATCAGCTGGTGAAGGGACCTGTTATTTATGTGATAAAGAAACAGTGGTTTATGGATTTGTTCCTAATGCTTTTGGTTTTTCATTTTCTACGGCAGATAAAAAAGGCAATGTTCCCAATTTAATACAGACTGATCACTGGAAACAAGTTCCTATTTGTGAAAACTGTGCTGTTTACCTTGAGGCAGGTAAAAAATTTGTA